>Ga0307928_10004493_pt1 | contig 10583 bp, 18 predicted proteins | sample AceLakmetagen232_FD_201815 | JGI IMG/M metagenome (GOLD analysis project Ga0307928, IMG submission 201815) | Saline water microbial communities from Ace Lake, Antarctica - #232 | ecosystem: Environmental > Aquatic > Non-marine Saline and Alkaline > Saline | place: Antarctica: Ace Lake...
CTATTGCACACTTAGAAAAAGAAAAAAGAGCATTGTTCAAAAAGATGTTCATAAGAAAATATGTCCCCTTAGAATATCTTGATTGTGTTGATTATAGTTTGACAGGAATTCACATGTTAAGAATTGAATGGGGAAAATGTTTCAAAAACAAATATGGAACTAAAATTTTACTTAATAAATTTATTCCAAATAAAATAAAAAAGGAGGAAAAAATATATGGAATTTAATGAACAAGAAAAAGAAGAATTGAAAGAGCTTTTGAAAGAAGTATCTGAAGAAAATCAAATCAATTTTATTTTCTTAGGATTAGATTTTGAAAAAATATCTGAGGAATATTTTAATAAAGTTGAGCCATGCTTAAGAAGGTTTTATCTTAAAGTTAAAAATGATGATTTGAAAGAAAAAATCAAAAACACTTTGGAAAATAAAGATATCCAAGAATTAAGAATTTTAATTGAGGAATTAAAAAAAAGTACAATGAATTATGGTATATCAGAAATAAAAGATGAAATCTTTGGTATGATGAGCAAGATACATCAAATTATTGAAGAGTGGATTTCTGTATTGGCTTTAATTCAGACTAATGAACAAAAAGTTGAATTACAACCAAAGTTTAACACATCTTTGGATAAAAAAATTAAAAATGAATCTAATGAGAAGCGTGATTAATAAAAAATTGAATTTGTTTTATGCGAGACAAAAGGTTGGAGATGAAATCTCCTCCTTTATCGCATTTTTCGACTTAGCTCAGCTAATATGCATTGAAGAAAAAATTAATCTTGAAAATGCGAATTCAATTAATGATAATTGGAAATATCTTTATGGTAAAGCAGTAGAAAAAGCATTTTTCCAAACAATGACTCACTTCAAATATCCAATAACTTCCATATCTGAAATTAAAAAATTCATCTTAATTAAAAGACCAGAAAAAGAATCATTTAATCAAATATTCAAATTATATTATAATCAAAATCCAGGGGTTGCAGAAATAAAACAATTTTTTAAAAAAACAATTAGAGAATTCGAACCAACCCTAACTTCATACTTAAATAAACAAAAAGAAGACAAGGAAGAAACCTTACCTAAATCTTTCAGAGGAGATTTAGCCTTCAAAATACAATAATGGAAGAAAAAAAGAAAAATAAAATATGGTTATCTGCACCAACAAGATCAATGGTTTTGCGTAGTTTGGCTAATTGGTGCGTTATTGTTGATTGTAGGGGTTATCCCCATTTATGCACAGCAATTTCGATGTTGAGAGCATCAGTTGGAGAAGAAACAATTAAGAAACATTACGGAAAGAATTACGAAAAATTGAATAATATTTTAATTGAATTCTCTCAAAAAGTTCTTTATATATCACATTACTTTGATTTTTTGAAAGATAAAGATTATAGGGATAGTTCTGTTTTTAATGAGCATTATAGAAATTATCTCCAAGCATTGTCTTGGCTTCCAATTATTCATGTTCCAATATTAGAATTTTTAAATTTTTTAATCAACCAAACAGAACTACATGATAAATCAATCCCAAGTGATTATTTGAAAGATGCACAAAAAGAATTAATTAATTTTGAAATTGAAGATAAAACTCCAGTTAGAGAGCATTACAAAAAATTTGAAAATTATCCAAGGGAGGACAATGAACATGCAACAGATTAAAAAAAATGGAGTTGATAAATTAGTTTTAGATTTTGATTTTATATCTCATTTACTTTTTAGTGGAGCTTCTGGAAAATCTTGTAAATCAACAGCAATAAATAGAGTTGAATATGAATCTTGGAGAAAAGGAGCAACAATTATCATAATTGCTAATAGTAAAAATAATGTTGAAGCTGGAAGCAGAATATTCCCCATAACTGCTAAATGGCAAATAGAAAAATTAAAGATTCAAGAAGAAAACCCAATAATCCCAAAAATGATTTTTTACCATTCCTACACAAACAATTTTCCAACAAGAAAATTATATCCCTATCAAATTGGAACTTATAGTATTAAGGATTGTCTTTCAAGAAGCCCAATAGGATTTTTATTTGAGAGTGCAGAAGAAACATCATCTTTATCGATCCTAAATAATGCTTTAGATAGTTTACGGGATGATGATAGTCTTTTCGATCTGTTAGAAAAAGTAAAGGGAAAGGGAACTTCAATAAACATAAATGTGATTAATAATTATCTCTCAAAATTAAAAACAAATCCAATCTTTTTCCCACACTCTTCAAAAACTAATTTTAATTTTGAAAAGATTTTAAAAAATAATCAAACAATGCATTTATTTGATAATAGATTTCATTCGGATCCAAAAATTAAAATTCTTAATAATTTAATTGTATTGGAAGCAATTAAAAAAGTTAAAGAAGAAGGAAGATCAAAATATCCAGTTATAATAGTAATGGATGAATTGAAAAGTTTTGTCCCTTCCCAAGTTCAATTTGCCTATCAATCTATCCTAGCCAAAATACTTGCAGACCTAATTTCAACTCTCAGAAGTTTAGGAGTTATGTTTGTATCTGCAACGCAATCCATTTTCGACATAGATAATAAAGTTCAACAATCATTTACAGATATAATCCAGGGAAGAATTGGAGGGGCATTTAGAGAGTTAAAAGATTTATCAAATATTCTTGGATTGGATGTTCAAACTAGGCAAGAGTTAATGGCTCTCCCAAAGAATAATTTTATTTTATTGAACCAAATGCGATATGGAGTGCCTGAAGTTTACCAATTTCATGCTCCTCCCTGGAATTTATTCACTGCTGGAGAACATTTTGATAGAATGTGCGAGAAATTTTATCCGGATAAACTTAAATCCCATAAAGAAAACTTAGATAGCCTAAAAAAGCAATGGAAAGACCAAGAAATTACTTCAAAAGAGAGGACATATTAAAAAATTGAGTTTTAGGGATATATATTTCATATATACCCCCATATAATACAACAAAAGATGGAAAAAATTTTGACATACAACGATAAAAAAATGGGAATGAAGATTCAAGTGAGTAAGTGTAACCCTATATCTAAGCAAGGTTTATCCAATCTTCACAAGGCATTAAGAAACAAATCTGCAAAACAAATATGTTACAAGCCATTAACTCCAGTTTTATTTGCAAACTTTGAAGAAATTAATACTGGGAAAAAGATTGCATCTTTTATTTATTCAAATTTTGGGGCTTCAGAAGATGGAACAACATACAGAATATTATATTGGAGGGCAGTAAATCATTGGAGTCGAAGATTTGCTAGGCTTTGTATGTTTAAGGTCTATGATCTTCCTGATGGGCAATTTAAATGGGATCCAATTGATATGAGGGGCATATCTAGATTTGGATGGTTTAAGAAATGATTACAAATATTAATATAATCAAAAGGAGGTATAATTCATAATGGAAAAAGGATTTGGATATTGGAGACTTGATGAAGAAGAAGGTTACATTGGCGATTTTTATGGAGTTATTGATTTAGATAAAATGTTATTTTTTGAGACCGATAAAGAAGGAAGAAGAACAACTGGAAAAACTTTTAATCTTAGAAAATTAAAAGGTTGGGAAAGACAAAAACCCGAAGAATGAAAGCGATAATCTATGCAAGATGTTCTACAGATGAGAAAAAACAAGATGTAGAAGTCCAGCTTAAAGAACTAAGAGAGTATTGTAAAAATAAAAATTGGAAATATGATGAACTTAGTGATTATGGCTCAGGATATAAGGGGATTCCAGAAAACCTTAGGAAAGTTTTGAAATTAATAGAACAAGGAGTTTATGAGGTCATAATAGTGCATTCTCTTTCAAGATTCTCCAGACAACACCCCAAAACAACAGAGAAACTATTAAATTTTGTAACAGACAGGGCAAGATTTATTTCTATGCAAGAAAATTTAGATTCCAATAATGAAATGCTTTGGTATTCTTTCAAAGGTTTTCTAATTTATATGAATAACCTTTATAGCAAGAATTTATCTGAAAAAACAAAATTAGGCATGCAAAGAGCAAAAGAAAAAGGAAAACAAATAGGAAGACCAAAAGGATCAAAAGATAAAAAAATAAGATCAAAAAAGGGGTATTACTTACGAACAAAGGAAAAACTACCTTTTGAAGGGTTTAAATAAAGGTGCCTTTTTTTAGAAGCCCTTAAAGGTTACCCTTCAATCACTCTTTTTAGTAAAGTTTAAATCCCCCTGCCATTATAAATTGCATGGGAAAAAATAAAACTTTATGGATTGGAATAATTTTACTTCTCCTGGGATTTTATTTTCAAATTGGATTATTTAATCCAGAGAATGAAAGAAATTATTTAATAAATCTTGGGGAAATTATTGGGCAACCTTTTTTGATTGCAATAGGAATAAATTCATTAATTATTATTTTGGGATTAATTTTAGACATTATTGGGGTTTTCTTTCTTCTTATGGCTTCTTTGTTTGGGCATCATTATTCAAAGCGTATAGGAGCAAAATGGTATAAACGATATAGTTATATGTGGTTTACATTAGATTTAAGAAAAAACAAGCCTCTGTTTAGAGGAACTTCACGTTTTGATTGTCCTTTTTCCCCAAGCCATTATATGAATATGGTTGGATTTTTGTTAATTCTTATTGGATTCATATTGCAAATAGTAGGGCAATTATAAAAAGGATTTTCCTTAAATTTATAAATAAGGGATTATTGTATTACTTATGAATAAAACTAAATTATTTATAGGGATTCTATTGTTAGTTGGATTGAGTTATTCAATAACTAAAGGAAATTTTATTTTAATGAATTTAGTCCGAGAGGGAAATATGGGACTTTATTTTATTTTATTTACAGTAATAGGGCTTGCATTTCCAATATCATTAATATTAATTTTAATGGGTTTATTTGAGAAAAAAAAGAACAAATAGGGATTTTTGACTTAACCCTAGGGTATTTTCCTTAAACCCTTAAAAAAGAAACCAAATTGAAAAGCTGGGTGGGGGGATTCATACTCAGTTCAAAAAGTAAGGGTTTATAAAATCCTTATTTTTTACTATTATATGAAAGAAGCCTATCCCCGATATAAGCAAGGAGAACTCTTAGAAGTTGAAAAGAAACTATCCCCTCGAGATCAACAAGTTCTAAAAGATTTTTTAAAAAAATGTTCTATAACTGCCGGAGATAAAAAGATACAAAAAATAAAACGATTAATTCTCCAACTATTTGATGTTACAGAAAAATCATTAAGAGAACAAGACAAGGAGAGCATTGATAGTTTTTTGGTTTTATTAAAACAAAGTGATAAAAGTTATTGGACTAAAGATGAAATTAAAGTTTATGTTAAACAATTTTTAATTTGGTATTACAAGGATTTGGAACTTGTTGAAAATTTTAAGTCAGAGGGAAAAAAGGGATTGAATCCCCAAAAAATTACAGAAAATAATCTTTTGACAGAAGAAGATGTTGAGAAGATGTTAAGACATGCAGAAAGTTTTAAAGAAAAGGCATATTTATTATTGGCATTCCAAACAGGAGCAAGACCTCAAGAACTATTAGAGTTGAAATGGAAGGATATAAACTTTGAAGATAAGTATGCAGATATAACTTTATTCTCTCATAAAACAAAACAAAGCAGAACCTTTCCAGTTGTAGATAAAACAAAGAATGCTTTATGGGAATGGAAACAACACTATGCTTTCTTAGAAGTTACCCCTAATGATTACGTATTCTGTTCTAGATGGAGAGAGAAAACAATGACCTCTGCTGGTTTGAATAAAATGTTAAGAAGGATGGCTACAAATTCAGGTTTAAATAAAGATGTTTGGAATTATCTCTTTAGACATTCAAGAGCAACAAAGCTATATGAGGAACTCCCCCAACAAATTGTAGAAAAGTTGATGGGTCATAAGAATATGGCTGGGATCTATGCTCATATTAGCTCTAAGAAGGCTAGAGAGGTTATGCTAAGCAAGATATACAATATAGAAGAATTAACCAAAGAGGATAAAGAAGAACTTAAAACCCTAAAAAAAGAATTTGAGGATTTTAAGAAACAAACAGAAAAAACGCAAAAAGATATCCTGATGTCATTGAAAGAAGTTACTGAAAAATAATTTAAAATCAATTAAAAGATTTCCAAAGTAAAAGAATACCAAAAGCAATCAAAGAAGCCATTGTCATTACATTTTGTCCTGCGAAGACCACTCCAATTCTTTTTAAAATTTCAAGAAGAAGTGCAATCCCAATTAATAAAAATAGTAGGATGTAAAAGGGTTTATTTATTTTCATTTTATTTTATTTTTTATTTTAAAATATTCTTCTTCAGCCATTTTAGCAACAATTCTAAGATTTATAATTGCGTCATCTAATCCAAAGTTAGATTTAACATAAACTGGTTGCCCCCTTTCTTTTTTCTTTTTTTCAGTTTTTATTAATGCATTTGTTTTCAAAATTCTTAAATGATCGAGAATAACTTTATTTGAAGATTTAAGATAATCTCTTATTTCCTTTATTTTGTAGGGTTTTTCATTACACATTTCTAAAATTATTCTTCTATTAGGATTATCTAATGCAAAAATTAAATCCCTTAAAATTTGTAACCAATCTTTAATACTTTCTTCTGTTTTTTTTGTAACATATACCTTTTTCATTTTTGATATCCCCATTATTAATATTTTATTATTATTAATATTTTATTATTAACAATGCATTACTTATAAACATTTCTATTAAGTTACCTATTAAGTTTCCTAATAGTAAGACTATTAAGTTACCTCTTACGTTTCTTAATAGCAAGATTTAAATAGTTTAAGTAACTCCTTAAGTTACTTAAAATGAGATACCAAAAACTTATAGCTAATATTCCTGAAAAAGAGCATGCAGAGATAATAAAATTTGCTCAAGAAGAAAAAAGAACCATTGGAAGTTTCACAAGAAAAGCATTATCAAACTATATTATAAAATTAAAAAAAGAGGGAAAAAATGCAATCTAGTAGAATAAATCAGATCAATAAAGAAATTTTTGAACAAATTGAGATTGTCCGGCAAAAACTCCAAAACTCAAATTCTTTTTGTCAAAATGGGGAGGAAGATTGTTGCCATAATCTTTCCCCCTATGATCTTGGGAAATTCCGCCCAAAATTAAATTTAGAGCTTTCTCAGTAATTTTTAAAAATGGGTGATAATACTTCAGATACATCTTTTTTTATTCCTAACAGCGATGTAGTTCGTTTAGAAACCCCCATCAAAGATAGATTTAAAGTTTTATTAATCAGGATTGGAAGAAGTCAAAATTGGTTAGCAGATCAAGTTGGAATTAGCAATGGAACAATGAGTAGAATAGTTAATGGAGAATGGTATCCTGCAAGCCAATTAATGATTAGAATATGCGAAATATTAGAAATCCAATCGGTAGCATTATTTGGGGATTCTAAGCATTGGAAAAATTGGAACGATAAAATTATTTACCCTAAAGAGGAAAAAGATGAATAAACAAATAATCCCCCAAGATTTATGGAATGAGTTTGAACAAGAACAAGAAAAAATTAAAGATTTTGATATTGGCAAACTTCAATTAACTCCAGAGTTAAACACTGCATTAAATACTTTCTTTAAAAAATTCCTTGATCCAAAAGAAGAATTTCCCAAGGGAGAGAGACATTCAATCATTGAAAAGAATTTTGCAATTTATATTATTAAAAATAATATTCCTTTAGATGAAATTAAAAAAGCATATATTTCTAATAAATTTAATATTAGTTCATTATTAGCACAAATTAAGGGAGTTATTTCTGGGAGTTATGGGGAAGATCCAAATATCAATATTGGAGAATTAATTAATTGGTGTAAAAAATTCAAACCAGAATTTGTAAATATTTTAAAAACTGAAGGAAATGAAGATTTGAAAACATTCATCTTTGATAAAAATGAAATAATTCAAAATAAAGTTTTTACTTCACATAAATTAAACAATGAAATTTTTGGTTTTGGGATTTTACTTCCAAGAATGGAAGACATTATCAATAAAGCGAAAGAAGTTATTGGACAAAATCAAGTATGGAGACCAGTAATCATAACTTCAAATAATAGGGGATTAGCAGTTTCAAAATGGTTAATGAATGAATATAAAATAAAATTTTCTGAGACACCCTATGAAATGAAATTAAGATGGGAATTAAAAGATATTCAAAACTATCTTCAAGGCAAAGCAAATATCATAAATGGATTAAATTTATTTAATGATATCAAGAAAGAGTATGAACATTATTGTTTTTATAGAGGAAAAGAATGGTATGATGTTAATTCATTATGGGATTTAGGAACTTACTTTCATCAATTATGCAGTGCATTTCCTATTAAAGAAGAAAGAGGATTAGCAGGAACTGGAAAAACAAAGGGAATGGTTGTTAGTTCTTACATTACATTAAACGCAACAGACATTATGACCAATCCTTCAGAAGCAACAATCTTCAGAGAAACAGATATTATGCGACCTACTAAATATATTGATGAAGCAGAGAAATTATTCAAATGGACTAAGTATGGAGTAGAACCAGATAATAGGGTAGAATTGATTAATGCGTCTTACACAAGAAATGGAAGTGTTCCAAGACAAGAAAAAATAGGAAATAAGTTTGTTACAAAATGGTATCATGTTTATTCTCCAACAAGAATAAGTTCAATCAATGGAATGTATGGGGCAACTGAAACAAGATGTATAACCCAGATACATACTAAAGCGCCAGATTCAGATAAGAGGGGAGAAAAAGATCCTGAAGATGATATTAATAATCCTAAATGGAAACACATAAGGAATAAATGTTATCTTTTTGCACTTCAGAATTGGGAAAGGTTTCAAAGGGAATACCTTAGTTTTGATGAAAAAATTAAACTAAAGAAAAGAGATTTGCAAATTTGGAAACCATTATTAGTTCTTACAAAAATAATTGATAAAGATAAATTATATTTTGAGGTTGTTGAATTTGCAGAAAAGTTATCTAATCAAAGAAAAATGGATATTTTAACAGAAGGCACATTGGATTATAAATTTCTTAAATGTTTGAATGATTTAATTCCTTATGCAATTTCTGGAAAAATTTATGTGAATAAAATTAGGAAGCAATTCAACATATCATTTAATGAAGATGAAACAAAAAAAATGGGATACAATAAAACAATTTCTACACATATTGATAAGTTGGGTTTCAAGGAATTAAGGAATAAAGACATGATGGGTTCTTATTATGAAGTAACCAAAATCATATTTGATGAGATAATATCTCCTTTAACTTCAGATTTTTCATCAGATACATCATATTCATCAGATAACAAAGGAGAAGAGTTAAAATGAATGATGAATGCATGATGAAAAGGGATGAATATTTTTCTAACAAAAAAAATAATATGATGAATATGATGGATTATGATGATTATGATGAATACATGGAGATGGAGGGTTTTGAAAAGTTAAGAAAAGAACTCTTAAATTCTTACAAAAAAAAGCAAGAATTTAGAGTTGCCTATGGAAAATCAAAATGGATAAATTATGAAAGCTTTGATGCTAAATGGAATTTAAGAGAGGTTCTAAATGATGAAATTATAATTGAATTTGATACAGATGATAAGAACAAAGCATATGAAGGAATTAACTTTACTGGAATAAATTTATACAATGAGGGGATTAGCTTTAGTATTTGGGATCATGGGGGAAGATCCCCCCATATGCATGTCCAAGAACTTCCTATTGCACACTTAGAAAAAGAAAAAAGAGCATTGTTCAAAAAGATGTTCATAAGAAAATATGTCCCCTTAGAATATCTTGATTGTGTTGATTATAGTTTAACAGGAATTCACATGTTAAGAATTGAATGGGGAAAATGTTTCAAAAATAAATATGGAATTAAAATTCTACTTAATAAATTTATTCCAAATAAAATAAAAAAGGAGGAAAAAATCTATGGAATTTAATAAACAAGAAAAAGAAGAATTGGAGGAGCTTTTGAAAGAAGTATTTGAAGAAAATCAGATCAATTTTATTTTTTTAGGATTAGATTTTGAAAAAACATCTGAGGAATATTTTAATAAAGTTGAACCATGTCTGAGAAGGTTTTATCTTAAAGTTGAAAACAAAGATTTGAAAGAAAAAATAAAAAGCACTTTAGAAAATAAAAATATTCAAGAATTAAGAATTTTAATTGAAAAATTAAAAAAACATACATTTAATTTTGGAGTTTCGGAAATAAAAGATGAAATCTTTGAGAAAATGAGTGGGATACATTTGATTATTGAAGAGTGGATTTCTGTGTTAGCTTTAATTCAAACTAATGAAAAAGAAGTTTCAATTACACCAAAATTTAATACATCTTTAGATAAAAAACTTAAAAATGAATCTAATGAGAAGCGTGATAAATAAAAAATTGAATTTGTTTTATGCAAGACAAAAGGTTGGAGATGAAATCTCCTCCTTTATCTCTTTCTTCGACTTAGTTCAACTAATATGCATTGAAGAAAAAATTGTAATTAAAAACATAGATGCCATTAATGATAATTGGAAATATCTTTATGGTAAAGCAGTAGAAAAAGCATTTTTCCAAACAATGACTCACTTCAAATATCCAATAACTTCCATATCTG
>Ga0307928_10004495_pt1 | contig 10578 bp, 12 predicted proteins | sample AceLakmetagen232_FD_201815 | JGI IMG/M metagenome (GOLD analysis project Ga0307928, IMG submission 201815) | Saline water microbial communities from Ace Lake, Antarctica - #232 | ecosystem: Environmental > Aquatic > Non-marine Saline and Alkaline > Saline | place: Antarctica: Ace Lake...
AAACTACTCCAGAACTAGAAACATTGAAGGGGATCCAATCTCCATCCCAAACTCCACCATCTCTTAGCCAATATGTAGAAGTCTCTTGGACGTGCTGCATATCGGGTGTTCTTAGCTGGTTACACAGAATAGCAAATACAGTTTTGCTTGTTTCTTGGCCACGTAGTTTGTTACAAAGAGCCAATATCTTGTTTGTAAAAACTTCCCAGCCCCTTTCTATTGTAAAGCTCCAAACTTCCCCAGCGTGAAAAGCTATGGGTTTCCCCCAAGCTTCTACAGCCTGCTTTGCAAGGTTAAAATCGTTGGGTCTCTTTGTCGGGTTTTTTGCTTGTTCTTCATCCGAAGCTTCAATAGCCTCAGGAATACTTAATAAATTCCCCTGTTCATCCACATTATAATCTGTCTCGGTCATGCTAGCATTGCCTCCAAGTCGGTAAAGGTCCAAACCGTATGCCCGTCAGCATAGGTCCATAGTGAAATAGTTGCATAATCAATATCAATGTATCCATTGACCTGTCCATTTCCAGAACAGCCACTCTTAGTATAAACCGTTTCGCCCTTATCACGCAAGACCTTTACAACATCGCCAACATAAACAGCATTGTGATCAGTAACATTACCTTTGAAAACCCCTAGACGATGAAATTCATTAACCCATTCCATAATCTTTTCTGTGTAACCCTTGTTAGTTATAACAGCTACCCTAGCATTTTCCAGAGTAACGCCAATATCAGGTGAGATAAAAGCTTCTATATCCTCGTAAGCAGGAACATTATCCCCACCATTTAACCAAAACATTCTTCTATTAGCTTGGCAAACGTGGATACCTTCAGCCTCAGCAGCTAGTTTGTATTTCATAGCTATATCTTTTACAATCTGCCCAGCTTGTGCATTAGAACAGATAATAGGCTCTTCCAAAACCCACATGATATGGACACCTTTGCCAGAACAAGAACTCCTAGCCACAGCAGCACCCTGTTCCTTAGCAAATCCTTGGCTCCATTTGCATAAATCTGTGCTTGGGTTATCATCGTGATCAATGTCTAGCCCAACCCAACAAACTTCACAAATCTGGGACTTAGCAGCTACAAACCAATCTTGAAATGCTAGTTGAGTAGACCCGTTGAAAGTTGCGTCTCCCATTAGCTTGTCTATACCCTGAAACGCTGTTCTTGTTTCCTTGCCTGGCAGCCAAAGCCAAGCTCGTTTGTCCGGACCAGCAAACCCTATCTGGGGCTTGAACCCTTTACTCGACTTCCTGAACAAGAAATCTATTACATCCATAATATCCCCCTATATTTAAAACCTACCCTATTATAGCATAGTTCAAGGGTTTCGACAATGTTTTAAATAAATTTATACAAGTCTTGACAATCATTATCAACATCGGTTATATTATTTGTAACAGTTAAAACAAAAAGGAGAAAAGATAAAAAAATGGACAAAGGGTTAGAAAACGAAGTTAGAAATATCCAAACCAAAGCAGGATATTCTGAGGACTGGAAGAAATTAGTAGCACAGATACAAGAGTATATGTCAGAAACTAGAAGAACATGGGGAAATGCTATTATGGTACTACTCGAAGCTGGGCTTAAAGCTCACACGGACAAGGAGAATAAATAGATTATGGGTTTTATAGATAGCATACTTGGTGATATTGAAAAGAAAACTGGTGCTAATGCAGAAATTCCTTGGTGGGCATGTGACAACTGCAACTTAGCAGTTAACAAACAAGACCCTGGTGGTTCCACTTGTCAATCGTGTATGACTGGCAGACTATTCAAAGGTGATACCAAAGACAAAGCTAGAGAAGCAGCTCTACGTTCCAAAGGTAAAAAGGCTGCGGCAGCAATGGCACCTAAGAACAATCCTGTAGTTCCAGAAGTTATTAATGCTGAGGTTGTGGAACCTATTGTAGTTCCTGAAGTTACTGAACCAGTTGCTATAAACATTGTTGCTGAACCAGTAGACCCCAAGATAGCTATAGCTGCTGAGAAAAGAGCATTAATGGATATCTTGGAAGGTCTTGGAATTGAGTTCTCTGGTAGACTAGGTATACCTAAGTTAAAAGCTCTTTTGGAAGAAGCTAATAAGCCTAAGCCAGAACCCGTTGCTGTCCCAACTTTACCTATCGTAGTTGCTATACCTACAGTAAAGAACCCAGATGTTATTATTAAGGATTGCAGGGTTCTGACTGGTGATACTCTAGCGGCTAACGAAGAAGTGATTAGGTTTACAAAGGAACCAGTTATTGTTAAATCTGAAGAACCTGTTGTAGAAACTTCTGCGGAAACAAAACCAGATTATAAAGCTATTAGATTAGCAGCTACAGCAGCTTTTATTAAGAAGCATGATCTTAGCGAATTTACGCCAAAGCTTGTCACAACAGCAGTTGTTCAGCAACATGGTTTTACAACATGGGTTAAGGTTAATGACAAAACAAGACCTATGTTCAGAATGCAAGAAGGATTTGAAACTCCTGCTGATTTCAGCATAGTATTTGAAAAGGCTAGAGCCAAGCATCCATCAACAAGAATTGATATTGTTTCCCTCAATCAAATTGAGCATGATGATTTGAAAGCTTGTCTTTACAATGGAGAAATGTTAGCTGGAACACACAACAGCTCAGGAACAATTATGGTTAGAAGAAATGAGAAAGTTTCTATTGGTGCTCTGAAAACAAAAACAGGGCATTTGAGATTTGAAGTATTAAATATAATAGGAGAATAATTATGTTACCAAACCCAGGAGCAAGAGCAATGGAGTTACAAGAAGGTTCCCCAGAAGCAGTTAAGGCTACACCCGTGGCCCTCGTAGAAAATAAGGTTATTGAACCAGTAGAAGTTGTGGAAATTGGAACCCCAGAACTAACTGTTGAAGAAATGAATAGCAAGCTTGAAGAATTTGGTGAGTTCTTACGTGAAGAACCACAACTAAGAAAGGGTGACATTGTTATATTGAATGATCTAGCAAATGCCCTTACGGTTAATTTCCCAATAAAAGAAGGCCAAAGAGCTATGGTAGCTTTGTTTGGAAATGACGTTAAAGCTTTTGCGGATACACCTTTCTCAAACACTGTCATAAGATTTATCAGTGGTGAAAACAGAATAGAAACTGTTTGCCTCAGCAGCATGTATCTTGAAAAGGTTGGCGTAGTTCTAACCAAAAAACAAATCAAAAAATAAACAATTAATAATTAATAATTAATAATTAAAAGGAAAAATAAACAATGAGTAAAGTAGAAGTAAACAAAGACATAGCGTTAAGAACCGAGAGCCTGTTACCAAAGGTAGCTGACATGGAAAAATCTGAGGTAGCTCCAGGTGGTGCTTATCTCCCATTCCTAGAACTTGTATATCCAATTATGCTTCCAGGTGATAATGATATTTACACTGGGCACATCTGGGAGCTAGGTTTCAAGAACGGTTCTGAGTTCCAGAAACTTGAAAAAGGAACTATCCTAACAGTTCTTGATATTCGCAAGAGTATCAAGAGAGAGTATCTTAACGAAGCTGGGCAGAACAAGAATGAATATGCTAATGAAGCTATATCTCGTGGTGGCGAGACTTTCAATGCTTCTGATGCTAAGTTCCAAGAGCTATTAGCAGAAGCCAATAACAGAGATAACCGATCTGTTAATCTCGGTAACACTGTGATTATTGTAGCTATCTTTCCTGATGGTAAAGTAGCTGTTGTTAACTTCGCTGGTTATAAAACCATTCATGGCTACTTGGCTCCAATGCTTTTCCCTGCAAAGCTTCAGCAAGGAACTGGCTTGAGAGTAGACCTCGATATTCATAGCGGTAACTTGATCAAATCTGCAAAAGGTTTCAGTTACCCATCAGCTAAGAAATTCAGCCAATGGGAACATGTAACTCTAACCAAAGAGCAACTAACAAAAGCTGTTGAAGCTGTTAAGCTTGTCGGTGACAGATACGAGAACTGGCTTAAAGCCTAATTAAGGTATAAAAAGGGCTACATGGGTAGCCCTTTTATTGAGGATAAATTATGCTTAGTTTAGTAAATGTTAAACACAAGACGATAACACGGTATAAGCAGGAAGAGGCTTGGATACCTGAAGGAACTTATTATCGTTTCGGCGGTAGACCCAATGATCTTGAGAAAAAGATTTATTCTTTGATAGCTTGTGGCGGTGTAGGTGGCTGGCAGTTTATGTGGCTAGCTGTATATGAACCTTGGGTTAAAAGATTTAAAGATGGGCAACTTATGGCTACGCCAAGGCTAGATGAAGAACCCAACTGGGACATGATAGGAATTAATCCTAACATTTTACGTTCCTGGCAGAAACTTTGCATAACGGAAACATGGAACTATCTTCGTTCTGGTATCCAATATGGTAGGGGTTGGATTGCTAAGATGGGTGCTGGAAAAACTTTGGCTGGATTGTGCGTTGGTCAAATGTTCGAACAAGATGAAGTTGCTGTTCTTGTAGATAGATACTTGTTTGGGACTTGGGAAAAAGAAGCTGATGAATGGGGTTTAAACACACCTTTGCTATCTACATATGAGAGTTGCCACAAACTACCCTCAACAGTTAAGTGTTTGATAATTGATGAAATTTTACGCTTAAAATCCCCTGAAGCCCAGCGTTCAATGAAGGCTACGGCCATTGCTAGCAAATGTGAAGTTGCTATAGGATTTACAGGAATTGCTACTGGTGGCAAAGGCCCACTAGATTTCCGATGGTTGCGCTCGATTATAAAAGGTTGTGTTCCTGCAAATGAAAATGCTTGGAAATTTAAGTTTGGTTTGGATACAGAACTGAAAGAAGTTGGACCAAACAAAGCTTACATAACTACAAAATGGGATACAGAAGCTATTGCAGAATTTGTAGCACCTTTTACTCATACTGTAGACCCTGATGATATTAACAAAGAGCTTCCAGAATATACAGATGTTTACATAGAATGTCCTAGACCAAAGGAATATGAGTTGGTTAAATCTGGTGGAGCAACTGCTTCAGGAGTTCACAAGAAACTATCTCAACTTCGACAAATAACTGATGGTTTTGTTTATGATGATAACAAAGTGCCAATGAGAATAGCTAATCCTAAGCTCAAAAAGGTTATAGAATTTGTTGAAAATCTTGGAGAACCCATTGTTCTTGTATCCAACTGGACAGAAGGTATAGCTATTCTTAGTGAAACCTTTGCAGAATATAATCCTGCTGTTGTTCAAGGTGGTTGCAAAGATGCAAGTGCAGAGATAGCTAGGTTTACTAACAGCGAAACAAGAATGTTAATAGCTAATGCAGGTTTCTCAAAAGGTATGAACCTTCAGCATGTTTGTAGAGTTGTGGCTTTCTTATCTGTTTCTTCTAAGCCGGATGATCAAGAACAAATGAGAGCTAGGGTTTGGAGACCTGGGCAGAAACACGCTGTTCAATTTGTGTACTTTACCTGTAAAGATACCATGGATAGGCACATAATAACACTGGTCCAGAACCACAAGGAAATGGACGAAAGCTTTATTGAGAAGCTACTGATAGAAGAATTAACAAAGGAGCAAGGATTTTGAGAGTAGACTGGACACAGGTTAAGTTCCCCATAAAGACCCTTGCTTTTGCAATGCAGTTTAAGTTCGAGACAGCGGAGGATGCTTCATCGTATCTGGGTGGGGCTAAGTTTAATGGGTGGATAGACAGTGTTGGTAGAGGCGCAGATAGGTTGTGGTTCCCAACAAAACAACTGGTTACTAAAATATGGGGCGGGTAGATGATACTGTGGCATGACTGTGAAACGGTGGGGTTGCAAGGACCCGTAAAGCTCAATCAATTCTCAGTTGATAATGGGCCAGTTCAGATGATCAAAACTTTCAAAGGTTGGGAAAAGGATAAAGCTGTTAGAGCAGAGCTTTGGAAGCTGCTGGATTTGTTAGACAAACCAGATACAACTTATATAGGTTTCAACATAGCTTTTGATCTATTTCATTTGTATCGATTAAAGCACAGGTTGTTAGGTCATGAATACAATTCGTCCGAAAGACCCATAATGCCTTTTGCTTGCAAGGTTATAGATTTACAAGTCCATGCTATGCAGAAATCTATCTTGGCTCCATTTGCTTTTGGTCGGTCTAGTTCCAAATCTGTAGCTATGGTCCGTAGAATACCCAAGGCAGCAATGGCTTATGTATCTGACTTGGTTGTTACAAGATTGAAAAAGATTGTGCCCAGCACCTTTGAAATTAGCATCAGTGTCCATAAAGATAACAAGCAACCTAATCTGGTTAGCTTATCTTTTAAATTGAAGGGAAGAGTTAGTCTTAAGGGATTGATGAAAGAATACCAGATACCTACAATAGAACTAGCAGATGTATGGCCTTTACCAGCTAAGGGAACTGAAAAACCTTGGCTTCCATACCCAGACCCAGCGGTCCATGACCCTATTGAACATCATTGTGATATTGTTATGAGCAATCCAAAGTCTAGGTTTTATACCTATTCTGAATTAGATATTTTGTATTTGAAAGTTTTGTATGACAAGTTAAACAAGCCAGAGTGTGATTATAACAGTTCTTGTTGTCACAACATGGCTTACCTACGTTACTACGGATTTGACTTAGATAAGGAGAAATTAGATGAGGCCAAAAACCACTACGGGAACATTGTTAATGAGCTGGAAAGAGACCTTGCTGGAACCAATCTCAGAAGTCCAAAGAGCAAACTTGAATTGCTTAAACCTTATTTCCCGTTGCTTGCCTCAGTCAACAAAGCCACGCTCAAAAAGCTTGCTGACACGGAAGAGGGCAAAGGTGCAGAGTTGTGCAAGGCGATTGTTAACTACGGTCCGTCACGCCAAAGGCTTCTGCAAATACAGAAAGTTGCAGAGTGCGAAACGGGCAAAGCCCACCCAGACCTCAGGGTCATGGGAACGGCGACTAACAGAATGGCTGGGGTTGGTGGTGTAAACTACCAAGGTATTGGCGCAGCAGATGAAATAGAAATATCGGTTGACATCAAAGAACAAGATGAAGTTCCAGAAGAGTTGCTGGAACAATGGCTCGCTGCCGAGGGACAAGAGTTTATCAAAATGGAAACTGTGGGTTTGAGAAATGCTATACGAACCCCCTGTGTTGGTGACTGGTCTGGCTTTGAGATTGGAATTGCAGAAGCTATCTATGAAGATGAACAACTGCATGAAGATTTGGTTAATGGAATTTCTCTGCATTCAATGGGTGCTACTCAATTCCACCCTGACATTAAGGATTTGAACCTCAGCTATGAAGAGTTCCAAGCTGGATACGAAACTAACAGCAAGTGGTACAAGGCAAGAAAGGGTATCAAGTCTGTTATCTTTGGTTCCTTTTATTTTTGCACAGCCCACGCTGTCTCAGCTTCTCTTGGAATTTTGGAAGGTGAAGCTCAGAAGATACTGGATGGTTTGTATGAAAGGTATCCTGGTATGGGCCGATACCGAAAGCAGATAGAAGCAGATTTCTTGACAGCGGATGTTGAAACTTGGTCAAGGGGTTCGGTTAAGAAAATGAAACGATCATTGAAAGACCTAACTGGTTTTGAAAGACGGTGGGATTTTGAAGCCAAGGTAGCTGAGATTATGTGGGAACTAGGGCATACCAAAATACAATCTGGTTTGGAGGGACAAGTTATTAGGAGTGCCCAGAAAGGTTTACAGACTATGAACAATGCTATCAAGTCAGCGTTCTTAGGTTCAGCTATTGCAGTCCAAGCTGCTGTTTCTCGACAAGCAGGTAACATGAGAATACAGGCTACAGGAGCAAGTCTTAACAAGGTGTTACAAGCTGAGACTTGGGAAAGGTTGCGTATTCCAACATTGAATATCCATGATGAAAACATACCACCACACCATCCTAACTTCAACATGGAAGAATACAGCAAATTAATTAACGAGTTCACGGAGAAAGCAAAAGCCATAGTGCCAATGCTTGACTTCAAGTTCGATGCAACCGAGTATTGGTCAGACAAACGGTAGGTAAGTATGAACGAGACTGAATTGTTAGAATGGTTTTTAGAAAACTTAGCGAATAAATTATTGGAGGCACCCGTGGTTATGGTAATGGATGTATGGTTAGACTTGATAAAAACACCCATCAAGGTTGAGTTTAAAGTCTTTGGACATGGCGAAGAGATAGGTGTTCAATTCAAAATAGCCGAGTGGTCAAAGAAGGGCTACAGGTTTGAGACACCCGAGGGATTTATAATCCCGAATGGACTTGGGGGTTGCAGGAATGCCCCTTGGTTTGTTAGACAAACTCTTGAAAGCTATGCAGATTTCTTAAAACACTTGGTAAACGAAATGGACAAAACATTAGTAGAAATGAAGGGGAATAAATTATAATGTGTAAATTGATTAACAAGATAGCTCACTACAGTAACTCAAGTGTAGGTTCCTTTCAGAACTGTGCAAGGGGCTGGTGGCTTAAATACGTAATGGATATGAGCTTACCTGCTGGTTCGGCAGCAAGTTTCGGAAATCAGTACGACGAACTCGTAGCCCATAAACTTGGACTGGAACCAATGGATGTTAGAACCAGAGATGCAAAGAAGCCTAAGATTTTCCAACAGGTTTTACAAGAAGGTGTAGAAGATGCTGTTAATGGTTACTTGATACAACCCAATGCACCTACAAAAGAAAACTCTGTATGCACTCAGAAGAAAATAACAATCCTACCAGATGAATGGGCTGTGTTAGCTGAGGACTTGGGACTGTGCTTAGAAATAGACAAACCTATTATCGGTTACATCGACATGATCATAATGAATGGTGTGCGAAGAACTATCATTGATCAGAAAACTTCTAAGCGTAAAGGCATGAGAGCTTCATGGGCTATGCAACTGTTGTTGTATTGTATCGCTGAGAACTGTAACGCTGCAAGAATTGATCTAATGACAACAACAAAAACCCCAGCGTATTATACATATCCAATTATGGTTAATGACATTTCTAAGAAATGGGTTATGACAAACTTCACTTACTATGCAAACGAAATTGAAAAAGCATTGAGGTCAGGTTGTGGCGAGAACCTGCCTGCAAACCCGGACTACTGGTGTGGTTGGTGTGCAGATAAACTTGAGTGTCCAGCGAAGTCAGGTTATATCAGTTGACAATTCCAAGGATAACTTGTAGAATAGGCTAACACCAGCCAAGTGTCCCTCTATACAAAAGCCCCCCAAGATTAATTTCTTGGGGGGCTTTCTGTATAAGAATAAACTATTATAAAATAGTTATAAAGAATTTCTCTTCTGGGTTTGCAGCTAACTTGTTATCTACAATAGCCATTAAGTTAGTCATGGTCTGAGTGCTAGAAGATATATCCAATTCGCTATCGCTGTTGATATATTTATATTCTTTACCTACACCTATACAACCCTCTGTCTGATTAAAATAATTAAGAACATGAATTAATATTAATTCCCTGTCATGCACATGCAACAAAGCTAGGTGGTCTTTGTGCCTTGGAGACCATCTCTTAACCAGCTCGTAAGTTCCAGTAGGTATGCAGCTTATGTTACTAGCATTATCTCTGAAAGCTAGTTCCAGAGTTTTGCATTCAAAGACTTTTTCCAGTCCATCAAATACTATAAGAGCACCTAAGTTTTGTTTATCCGTTTCTTCCAGCCTTGGTAAAATGAATTTCATTTCTTGTCTCCCTCATCAAATACGTCAGGACAATCATCTGGTTTCCACTTGTCCTTAGTTAAATACAAAGCAATGCTCCTGTTACCCTTCTTCTCACATATATTCAGGAGCTTCTGTTGCCTAAATACAAGTGTCTTTATTAGGAAAGACTGTCGAACCATCTGCCATATCTGAGCTACCCACACTATCGTTATTACCAGTAGTATTAATTTTGTGACAGAAAGGTTCTCTATGGCTATCTTCGACAATTCTAATATTGCTTTTTCCATGCTTAGTCCTTTGGTGTTGATATTCTATATTTCCAGCACTCATTACAGATGCAACCACCGCTACTGTTACCACCAACCCTAAGAGTATCTCCATCATAAATTATACCCCATTGTAAAATCATTACGACCCGACCAAGTTCTGCCCAGAACAGCCCAAAAACGGCGTTGCCTATATTCCAAAGCAACGCCGTTCTGATTAAGTATTATTCTTTTTTTTTGGGTTCAACCGCTACACTGTTCATAAGCAGTTCTGCGTTTTTGTCCTTAGCGTGAAGAGAGGCAAACGTGTCTGAAACTAGCTTCTTAGTCTTGCTATCCATCTGTATTCTATGTGATGATAACAATTCATTTTCAGCTAACTTCAAACCTTCTTCAAGTCTCTTGTCCTTGTCTAATACACCTGACAGGTTAAGCTTTCTAACCTTTTGATATATGTCATAAGCTATCTGAAGAATGTTGTTTGTCTTCTTACCTTCACGCAGATTGTAAGCAATGTAAATTCCAATAAGAGTAAACAGAACATTCACTACTAATTTCAAAATCTCAATGTTTTCCATTATACTTCCTCCACTTCGAGTTCTGCTCTTAGAATTTCATTAGCCTGATGAACTGCGTCAAGGTCTGTAGCAGCGGTGTCATAGTCTTTATTGTTTAGCGAGAAACTGTCAACC
>Ga0307928_10004496_pt1 | contig 10577 bp, 7 predicted proteins | sample AceLakmetagen232_FD_201815 | JGI IMG/M metagenome (GOLD analysis project Ga0307928, IMG submission 201815) | Saline water microbial communities from Ace Lake, Antarctica - #232 | ecosystem: Environmental > Aquatic > Non-marine Saline and Alkaline > Saline | place: Antarctica: Ace Lake...
GCCGCCAACCCGATGACGGCATTCATAAACGCGGCGTCATGAAACGGGGCGTGCATGTCTGCAATCACTAGCGTTCTCTTGCTCGTAGCGCGTATCGCCTCGGTATATCGAGGTGTGTTCCCGCTCTTGATCTGCACACGCCACGCTCCGGGGTCGTTCTGTTTCTCCCGGCTGATCTTGTTCTCGATAGCCCGCTGTGTCCGCTTACCCCCATCCTCTCGTAATGCCTTTTCAATTTCACCGCTTCCAACCCCACGCTGCACCATGTATAACAAGCGTGCAGCCTCGCTCTCTCCCCATATCCTACCAGCCATAATCTCTCTCCTTATCTCTGTAGGCCGACCCACCCTGAAACAATAGCCGCTATCCCCGTAACGGTGGTGCTAATCCAGCGCCATGAATTCACCTTCCCCTCCACTACACCAATGCGATCATGGTCTTTATTTTGCAGATCGTAGACCTCATCCAGCTTGTCTATCACCGTGTCTAGCTTCGTGCTCAGAATCGCCAATGTGACCTTGTTATTGCCCGTTGGGTCTGCCATGTCAATACTCCTTCGGATATACCTTCGTGCCCCCTGTATAGCCTTGCAAAATCCAAATCTGTCCGTTGTCCATCTCTAACACGTCACCGCAGGCAAACCTGCACGCCCGCAGTTCGGTTTTGCTTCCATCCTGGTATCTGATTGTCAAATCGATGATCGGCGTTAGCTGTGCCCCCAACATACTATTACCCGCCGAAATCATGATCGGGTCATCGAACACATCGGCCCAGTCTCCGATTGAGTCTCCTCGGTCATAGCTATCGTTTAGGCCCTCTTTTACCGTGTAGCCGATAAACGGCGGGATCTTCGCAAACGGCGTCGGCGTGGCCACTAGCGTTTTACTCGGTGTAGCCGTTGCCAGCGGCGTTACAGGAATCGTCGCTGTTCGTGTCGGCGTGTTACATGGCGCACACGTCTCTACTGGTAGCGGTGGTGGGCATGTTGGCCGTGCCAGCTCGCCTATCGGCTTGACATACACAGTTACCTTCCGTGTTTCGCAATCCCAGCCTATGCTTTCGATCAGCCAGTCAGCCTCCGACTCTCGAATTTTGATCCCAACCAGACTGGATACATAATGCCATGTAGTCCCGCTAGTCCAATAGTGTTGGCCAGTCGGGATCTGCAACAATAAATCGACTCCCGGCTGTACGTTGCTGCCATACCGCACCAAAACCTTCCATTGCGCGGCCTCTGCCCCCACGGGGGGCTGCGCGGACGGAGAGAACCAACCCAACTGCGCGCCCATAAGGCAAAGCACGGCTACGAGGGTTACGGGCAAAACGAACCAGCGGTTACTCACAGCCCCAACACCTTACCGAGCACGCACGGCTTCTCCGTCAATTCTTTCAGGACGTGAACGGTGGCATGTGTCCAAATATAACTAACACGGCCCGCATTATGCCTAAAGGCAATAATTCCCCATCTAGCATCCATTCTCAGTTCTCCTATGAGGTGTCATTCTCTCTCCATTAGACATCATACCAAACCCATCCTATCCCGCGAAGCTGTTTTCCATAATAGGTGGACCACCCGTTATCGTTCAAATAAATCCTCAGATCGACAACGGCATTGCCGCTTGTTATAAGCGGCGTATAAAGCAGGCTGCCTCCTATGTTATCATCAGACCCCGCCATATATTGCACGACGTAGTAGCCCGTGGCTGCGCCGTTTAAATATACCTTGGCCGTTATGTCGAAGTTAGTGTTACACCCGCCATACCAGTTATAGAGAACGAAAATGCGGGCGGGGTGACGGGCAAGGGTGAAACTCATTTGGCTTCCCGACCACGAAACGTAAGTCATCGAGTTAAAATTTTGGGCGGCATCGTAGATAGTGTGAATGTCGGAATTGTGTAAATGGGTTGCCCAGCTCACTACCCCCGCCCCGTCGGTCGCGGGGACTTGACCAACGGTCCCGTCAGCATCTGGGAATGTTACAGGACTATCTTGTACCAGAGTACCGCTTGTGCCATCCCAGCGAACCAGCGCCCCATCTGTGGCCGACGCCGGCCCCGCTATTCCCTCGCCGATCGCCGTTCCCGTGAAAAACTGATCTGTCACCATCTGTATTGTCGTGCTGGCAGTTTCGCCTGTTTTGTATATAATCTTGCCAATGAGCACGGCGAAATCGCTCAGGATTATCGGCAATGTCCCTGGCGGCATGGCCTTCTCAGCCGCTGCCAGCTTGTAGCTGGCTCGCCCATAAACGACGTATACATGCCCATCATCAGGGTGAATATATACCCAGTGGACGCTGTACTGATTAGCCGTGATCGTTCCCAGAGGCAGAGTCCCATCGTCATAATGGCTATCGTCTATGTCGTGTTGATCCGCCGTATAGCTCCAGCCCGCCCCATCGCGCGAGACATAATCGAATGTATCATTGCCCCCCGCAGGATTCGAATCGAAAGCGGAAAAAGCAATGGCAGTTATGCCCTCGTAGATCGTTCCTGCAGCAACCCCGAAATCTGACGTCCCTTCGTCTGTAATTGTACACCCGGTGGCAAGCTCAATCTCTCGCAAATGCGCCGCCCGTTGGTGCAACTTGGCAGCAGCGTTGGCTAGTCTCATTCCAGCTTGCTGGAAGTGGATGGTGTGATCTGCTTCGTACAGACTTTTTCCGATGCCGATATTTGTCGTGCTGTTAGCAACAGCAGCCTGTGTAATGATCTGAGGAGCGCCCCCGTTGTACTGCAGTACAATATGATACGTCGTGTCCGGCGCGGCCATGGTGATATTATCCTGTTCGGCCAGCGAAATTTTCTCTAACACACCTGTGGCGCTGTCGGTGGTTCGCAGAAGCGCAGTCAGTGCCCCGATTTTGATCGTATCGTTATTCGTTCCATCTGAAAGCGCCCCGCCCGTTAATATCTGCGGAGAAAACGAGGCGTCACCCACCACTGGCCGCCCGACGAATACGCTTCCCCCGTCATACCAAACGACCGCATCGCCATCGACGAACGATCCTCCGCTTACGTCATCGAGATCAACGAGATTGCTTGACCCGTCCGCGCCCGCAGTGGCGAGGCTATAATACGTGTCATCTCCGGGATTATAAAATTTGGGATTGCCGTTACCTGCGCTCATTGTACAGCTCCAATAGTGGGCCGGCCTGTTCTATCGTCAGCGGCCGCGCCTGATTTGTAAGCAATTCTTTGACGCGCTGCCGTGTTGGCTCCCAGCCCATCTGCAACATGACCGGCACTAGAATAGGGATTAGCTCGCCTTTGATCCCAGATAATGCCTCACCGAGAAATGCCACTAGTGTCGCTTGTTGTTCGGCATCAAGGACGCGCTCGATACTGACATTCTCGTACTGAATTTGCTGGCGACCATCGATCACCACCGGCGTCCAGTTGATATGTTCTTTGTCGGCATCAGTGATCTGCATGATCTCCCATAACGCCTTCTGCGCCATTGCCGTGTCCAGCGTTTCCTCGGTTATAGCGCGTGGCAATTTGCCCAGTACGTTCGCAATCGTATTTAGTTCCTGAAACGTGAATTCCATCTTCCTCTCCCTCCTACCAGCTCCCTGGTGGTGTATTATAAATCCCTGCATGACTGTGGCGGTGTTGCGCGGCGTGTGCATAAATGAGTTCCCACACTCCGCTGGACGTCTCACAGTAGGCACGGCCAATGAGCGTTCCCGTTATCTGAGCGTTCCTCGCGCCATAATATCCCGTATTACCCGCCGTGTTGTGTCTGTGATTACCGCCGCCCGTGTTGAATGTGCTTATGTCAATCCCGTTCACTCTCCCTCCTGTGCTAATATTGCCTGTCGCATGATCTATAATGATTGTGGAGCTTCCTCTCGCCGGCTGTGCTGGCGCTGCAAAAGCCGTTAGTGTTAGATCGCCGCCTGATGAATGTGTATGACTTCCGCCTGGGTGCGTTACCTTCACCCATTTGGGGTCGTCGCCGGCATTGTTCGCTGCCATGCGAAAGAATTCATGGCCGCTATTGCCCAGGGCCGCCCCGCCTGAAAGGGTACGGGATTGCACTCGCGCGTCGGGAATTTCATGCCAGTGTCCATTGTATCTCTCATATAAGTCTTTTGGCGAAACGTCGTCCATTGTATCGCAATCGATATCCCCCGTTGCGGAGTCCAGAACGCAGAGATTATCGTTGTCCGCCCCCGTACTTGCGCCGTCAGTTCTGGTATCCGAGGCACCCGTCATATTATGACTATGCGCCCAGTCTACTGTATCACCATGCCCGTGCTCGTAGGTTGCCCCCGCACCAGCCGCATCAGATGCGGTGTGAACATTCGTCACCCCTGAACCGTCCCAGATTGGCAGCGGATCGGTTGCCTCATAGACATGATCGCCTAGCCAATGCGCATGCTCTTCATACAGGATTTCCATCTCTGCAAAGTGGACGCCGTCCACTGTGCCGACCGTAGTGATTGCCCCCGTTGCGGAGTTTATCTTTGCCATCAAGGCCATTATGCGTCGTGTACCTCCAGGCTCAGGGCGTGGAATTCGACAGTGTGGCCTGCCGCATCATAGATAAATCCCCCCACGCCGCCAAATGCTCCCGCGTTATTGTACTGGATTTCGGTGTTATTGCCTCCGGGGGCGCCCCCTCCCGCTGCCCACTCTAGCTCGACTGTCCCGTTCACCGCTTTGGCCGTGAGCACCTCAGTAGCTGCGGGAGCATCCGTAGGCGCACGGTAGATTGTGCCTTCCAGCGTCAGAAGCGCTCCAGCAGCCCACATGGTGTCGCCGTCTGAACCGGCAACCGAGAATTTTGTAACGTTGCCGGCGTCCTTGACGTAGACGCTATCGCCTGCGGTTGTGGGATAAAGATATGCCCCGCCGCCGTTGCGTGACCATAATGCGTGATCGGGAGTTTCATCGGTATCAATCCAGATGTGAGGGCAGGTGTCGCTAGGTTCTGCATCCTGGACATAAATCGGTGTTGACCACTCTAGCTGCCACGGGCTGCTCCCCCCTGACGGAGTACGTAAATAATTGCACCCAACAGGGGCAGCCGTAGGCATACGATATACATGAGTCTCCCAGGTCATTTCTGCGGCTGGCTTCCAGGCGCTATGCCCAGTAGCTCCAGCAACCGTCAGTCCCTCTGCACCATTGACGCCGATGAATGTATCGCCTGATCCGCCCCTCACAATAAACGTTGCGTCGCCTTCATCGTAGCCCGCGCCAGTGAACATTTTGAGGTGGCGGCTGTTCATAATATAAGTGCCATTTTGATTGATGTGGACAGTTTCGGACTGTCCTGGCCGTATAGACAGCGAATTTGCCGCTATGGTTTGCCATACTGCCACAGATTTTTCGTTGCCAATTTCGCTATGAATATCCCCCTCTAATCGCGTCCAGCCAAAAACGTGCAGCTTTTGGGCAGGGATGGCATCTTTGCCGATGATAACGTTTACGTCATGGGCCTCTGCAGCATAGCGCGTATAATAGTATCCGCTCTCCGAATTGTAGAGCCACAGACATATCCCGCCAGGACGCGCCGCTAATACCAACTTGTTGCTCGGCGCGTCCTCTGTAACGCTTACGGTGCTCCCGTCCCCCTCTATTGTTATGAGGCCGTCGGCATCAGGGCTAACGTTTGTGGGGGTATCGCCTGCCAAAATGGACTTGTGCTGGTGATCAGCGGCAGCCAGATCAGTGCTAGTGCCAGTGACATTAGTCCCGGCACGAGGCTGAATGTCGTCGCCTATGTTATCCGTGTGGGGAGGAGCTGTATACGAAGGATCATCTTTACCACGCCCCCCGCCCCGCATTTTATCCGTTATGTCAGGCTCGGTATCTCCAAGCTCCAGCTTCAGGTGCTCGAATCCGGCATCATCGATTTCCCACTCTACACTTGCTATGATAGCATCATGCGGCCCGTATCCTAGGCGGTTGGACTTCCAAGTGATTAGGGTCCCTGCATCAAAATTGTGTATCCATTGTTTATCTTTGGTTTCCCGGAACTCCTCGAGTGTACAGAATATCCGTGGCCGTTGTGACTCTAATAGCACCTCGCGCTCGTCAGTATCGTTGGAGTCAACCCCTCCCTCTCGCATAAGCCAGCTACCAGTAACGCTTGATTCTGCCGTGGTACTCGCGTCCATTTCGCTACCATAGGCGACGGTGATGAGGTCTTGCACATCCCAGCCATATTTCTGTTTGACGATATTCCCCGATTTGTCGGTGAATATAATCTCAGGATTGTCTTCGGTGTTGTCCTCGGTGCTATCAATCCCGCGCCGAGGATACCAGGTCTCAAATACCAGTTCCCCCTCGTTATTCCAGTAGACATCAAAGTCCACATCGTATCTCTGCCCCCACTGCTGCATGTATTCGTACATATTTTGGCCGGTGGGAGACAGGGTCACGGTGGAGGGATATTGGCCTTTGTCGGGAGCGATCGTGAAAAAACTGAGGACGCGAGAATCGCCATCGGGAGTGTCGCCTGCGGAGCTACCAAGCGAGCGTTCTGCCAGCCATTTGAAACCGTCGTCCACTTTGTCGGTAACGCTGAGTGCGCTACCGCTTATGGGAATTGCCTTCCTCCATCCCATAATGCGTGACATCGGTAGAAACTCGAATTGTAGATAGCTCTCCTCCGTGGTCAAATCGTCCGGTCGATCCATTTTGACTTGAAAGCCTGCGAATACTTGCTCTTCATCGCGGAAAACTTGAAGGAGGTGATCTTCTTTCTCGTTAAGTACGGACGCCCACGGGTCGTGTCGCTCTAGCGAGAATGTTAGGCTACATCCCATCTGTCCCCACACTGCGCGCTTGCCACGCGGTTTGTGAACATCGACTAGATCGCCTAGCCAGGTGGCCGCCTTGTTGTAAATGACAAATTGATAATCCTCAATTCTGTGCCCGGCCGGCCATGCTACCATTAATAGAGACTCTCGTAGTAGTTATACCAATATGCTGTGCAGACGGCAGTACCGCTTGCCCCCTCATGTTCTGCCGTAAAGTTCGCTGTCCCCTTCGCCAACTTAGTCCGTAGATTGCTACCAGAGTCTGAAGCACAGAATGTTCCTGGGCCTGCCCCGTTAAGATAGAAATGAACCGTGTAAGGGTCGCTGCCGTTCGGTCTGCAATTTATGTGGATTTCATCGTCGGCGTTGGCCGTGATCTTCTTCACTCGCACATAATCACCACCGCTGTTAGTCACGCGCGGAGTGTCCATTTGCCCAACCAATTCGAACCGGCAAAAGGCGGCAATGTCGCCCGTGTTAATAACCTCTATATCTTTGAGGTGCGTGATTCGCACGTCATCGATCCAAGCCACGCCTGCTGCATCGGGTCCATAGAATCGGACATAGGCCGTGCCACACCCGGCGGGGGCGTCAAACTCTTTTGTCACCTCGTCCCAGTCACTGCTAGTTACCCCCGTATCAGTTATCGCGATAATGTCGGCGGCGTTGGCCACATCGTATACGTGATAAGCCCCTTGTTCCGTGCCATCACCGCGTGTCCAGAATCGCAGTCTGTAGGTTTCCGCTGCCGTTACGCCGAGATTATCGCTCTGAATGTCCGGCCGCCCGTCAACGTAGGTGAACATAGCCGCATAAGTCCCAGCGAACGCTGTCCCAGATGCCTCGCAAAGGTTGCTGGCATCTGTGCCGCTTGCTGTCCAGTTAGTGAAGCTATCGGTTAGCCCGTCATCGGCAGTGCCAGCGAAAGTTTCAAAGCTGGGATTGAGCAGACCCAATGCGTCGTTCATAGTCCCACTGGCTGAACTCTCGGCCTCGTCGTGCCAAAACGGAACGTCGGCCTGCCATGATTGCGCGATGAACATATTATGGCCCACTCGTTGTTCTAACACGGTGGGAAGCGGAACGGCGTCTAGCACTCTCGTTGTCCCATCAGCTAGGACGCGTTTCACTTTTCCTTCGCCAAGTTCTGGGTCATGCCAGTCGAGCCAGTCGCCAAGCGCGGTATCGGCTTCTGCCGCGCTGCCCGCACCTAGAGCGAATTGCTGTGCGTATATGCGTGACGCCCAAATCGTACTGCGCCAGCGGTTGGCAAAGCGCGACGGCAACGCTTCCGAGTATTGTTCGTAGTTAGCCAGAGCACCTTCCTCGGTGTCACGTAAGGCGATTCTGTTAGAGGGCGTGCCTATGATATATAGATTGTGCGTCCCGCCAGCTCCGTCAATCCAAATCCAGCTTTTTGCCATTATACACTCGCCGCCGATGCTGTTAATCGCATATTCATGGCCTCCCGTTCGCCGTTCTTGGTCTCCTCGGTCACATCACCCTCTGCCGTCATGCCTAGCGCAGGAATGTCCAGAACAATATGCCAGTTGTGTTGCACAGGCTCCGTGCTAGTGACCCCGACTCCCTGTGTCGCAACGTTAGCCGTCGCATTGATCCCTGCCACTCCAGCCACTGCGAAATTCCCAGCTTGTATTGCCTCAGCCACCGCAACCATTACGTCACGGAATCTCGTGGCGTCGGCCAGCGCGCCAGTGCCGTATCGGTTCGCCAGAATGCTTATCTCCTCCATAAGCCATACGACCATGTCGCGCCACACCCCTATGCCCGCCCAGGTTGGCCCTGCCGTTTTGCTCAGTTCATACATCTTCTCAAATACGGCTCCGATCTTAGTGGTCATGGCTATAATGGGATCGAGTGATCTCATGTACGTTGTTATCGCCCCAACGTCAATCTCGAGAGCTGGCCCAGACAACCATTCATTCCAGCCAGTAAGCATGGCCCCCAAGTCGGCCCGGAACTGTGCGAATCTGGCTTCTGGCGTTGCTACATAGGTTGCCAATCCACCGAACAGCTCCAAAGCTCCCTTCATTCCACCGACCAGGCTTTGGATTGACTGGCCGAAAACAGAGACTAGTTTGCTATTGTACCCCTTACCCAGCTCCGCGCGAGTTAGCCATCTGTGCCACTCGTCCATCAGGCGCACAAGTCGGTGCTGAAATTCGTAAACTAGCTGGTCTGGCAGATCGACGAAATCAGATAACGCGGTGAAAAGCTCTAACGCCTCGGCTAATCCCTTCATAAGGCCAGTTATCCCAGCCCCGAAATCGCTTACAATTTTGGCGTCATACCCTTCCCCCAGTTCGGCTGATGTGAGCCACCTGTGCCAGTCCTGCATTAGCGATACCACCCGCCGTTGAAAGCGCGATACCATACTATCTGGCATAGCTAGGAAGCCTGGTAACTCTTTGAAAAACTTGAGCGCGCTTGCCAACCCGCCCATAAGCCCATTTACGCCTGCGCTGAATTCGGTGACTATTTCCGAGTCATATCCTTTCCCTAACTCCTCGGACGTGAGCCATCTGTGCCAATCCTGCATCATCATCACTAGCCGCCGTTGAAAACGATATACTTCTTCCTCTGCAGGATCGACATAGCCTCTAAGCTCTTTGAACAACGCCAGCGCCGACGTCAGGCCTCCCATAAGCGAAGCAATCGCCTCACCAAAACCCTTTGCTTGTTCGTTAGCCATGTCGATAGATTCGCGAAGTTTTGTGAATGCGGTCGAGAAAAACGTGTTCAGCTTTTCCAGCCCTTCCTCGTAGCCCTCCGGAAGCGCAAGCCCCACCAGCTCCTTGAGCGCACTCTTGGCCGCCTTGATCCCCGCATCGATGTCCTGTGCCGTTTGTGCTATCGTTTTGGTAACAGGTTCGGTAGCCCGCGTCATTGCGCTGTCTAGCCCTAAGCCTACACCATCGATGCCGCTCATGTCTGGCTCAGGAATAGGAGGCATGTCAATGTGGTAGGTCTTTAGTTTCTCCTCTAGCTCCCGTAGGTGGGCTTCTGCCGCGCTCAAATCCTGCCCCTGAAGTGCGATTAACCCCTTAGTGGTTGCCACACCATCTTCTAGAATTGATTTATTAGCTTCCGCAAACCCCGTGACCCTAGCTTCAGCGAACTCTATGAAAACTTTATTCTGCTCTGTGCCGCCCCAAATGTCGAGTCTTAGTAATTCAATTTGCCCCGCCAGATCAACTTTGCCCTTATCCGTAGCCTCCGTCGTCGCTAGGCCAACAGCTATTTTTATCTTTTCATACTGCATTTTCAACTGTTCAACATAAGCGCGCTGTGCCGCAATCTTTTGTATTAATATCGCTCTGGCTTGCAACTGCTCTTGGATTTTGTAGTCGCGCTCGGCCATTCCCTCTTGCGTCTTATGGTTTGCGTCTAGCTTGGCGACTTCGTCGGTTCTCCCTGCCGCTACCAGGCCTGCTCGCTGGGCCTGATACTCTTGCTCTGCCATTGCTCGTTGCAGGTTATAGTCAAACTGCATATTGAGCGAGTCCATGTTACTTTGCTGCCGTATCTGACTCATTGACTGCCAATGGTTGGACTCCGTGGTCTTCATCAATGCATAGGCTTCCTGCGTTGCCGTTACTAGAGTCTGCAGGGTGGCCTTGCGTGCTTGTACCTCGGCAGCATATGCCTCAATCATCTCCGCGCCCCTAGCGTATGCCCCAATCGCAGCCTCATCCCTGACCGCACCTGCGGCCTTTTCTCTTGCCGCAGCCGCAGATTCGCGCATAGCTGCAGTTTCGGCACGCAAGGATTCTTCAGTTAG
>Ga0307928_10004497_pt1 | contig 10577 bp, 23 predicted proteins | sample AceLakmetagen232_FD_201815 | JGI IMG/M metagenome (GOLD analysis project Ga0307928, IMG submission 201815) | Saline water microbial communities from Ace Lake, Antarctica - #232 | ecosystem: Environmental > Aquatic > Non-marine Saline and Alkaline > Saline | place: Antarctica: Ace Lake...
CTCTTGCGGGAATAAGGGGCTTAATTTAATCTATTATAAACATTTCCTCCGGTACAATATTATACTGTACATTATTACCAATGCTGAATGTTGTATTAATCGCCTTATTACTCAATATGTTCCTAAGTTCACCATCAAGGACATATACCTCAGTTGCAAACTGGACAAATTTTAAACGTCTTATTTCATCATCAATAGCCCTAATATCTCTATGTCGATCCCATCCAAAGGTATATGCAACAATAATATCTCGTATACCCAATAACATTTCATGGGCATTAATGTACACAATATCACGTTTATTTATATTATGTTCCCTGCCATAAATATATGCTTCATTTAGATTACCAGCTACTATATACAGTTTATTATATATCATCTCTATACCACATACTTTGTTTTGTATCCTCTAACAATACCCAATCACAGTTGTTATATTTACCCTTACCATACTTATGAAAATGACCAAAATACCATTCTTTTGGTTTATATTTATCAAACACCAGGTTCAATAATATTCGATTGTTATCTTCATATGTACTAAGGTCTGTACCAGCAAAATAACCGGTTTTAGTCAACTTTAGGTCAAAATATCTAGGAGCAGTATGACTTATTATAACATCAACATCTATATCAGGTAAATTACTCATGTCATCTATTGTTATATTTTCATCTTCTGGGAACCAGTCATATCCTGCTGTCCTGTATTTCTTATCAATACTGTCTGCGCCACCTATGAATAACACAACACGTCCATCTGGTAGTGTTATGGTCGAACCACGTGGCTGGTGTATTATATTAGGTGTAACCATATCATTATTCTTGATAAATGGGTGGTCCTCATGGTTACCCTCACACCAATGTATTATAACGTTATTTTCATTGCATATTCTATCTAAATTTATTATTTCATTACGTAAAAATTTCCACCAACCAAAATCACCACATTGTAATAATATGGCGTCTTTGTTATTTTTAATCAATGATACAAGTGGTGTAAAATCACCGTGTATATCACCAACAGCTATTATTGTTTTTGTGTCCATCTTAATATAAGTCCTCTGACATCAAAGTTGGCGGTGCCCATGGATCATCATTATTTAACAATTGGTCACACTCCACAGCTATTATGTATGCTTCATGTCTATCAACAAATCTATCATCATCGGTAACAAATCCTTGTATAAATTTATCGAATCCAACCGATCCTATACCTATTTCTTCAACTATTAAACGAATAACATTACCGTGTCGTCTACCAGTCCATACTTTACCATCTGATATTCTCTTTATTGCGGCTTCTTTAATCATTATAGTAACCCACTGTCCACACCTTGTGATATCCTTTCTAATTCTGCCTTCAATTCAGCAACGTCATCATCTATCATATCCTTTAATCCAGTGCGTATATCAATTATACCCTTTTTATAGCCTGTGAGGTATGCCATTAGAGACACCGCCAAATATACAAGGGGTATGGTAATTTTTAATACAACATGAATATCTGTAAAAAATGCCAATGATATAGATGTTATAATAAACAATATAGCTGTTCCTATTATTTCTATCATATTTACTCCTTTTAATTTTAAGTGTGGTAGAAGACAGGTTTGGGTACCTGTAACTGCGATTTAGTAATTCTTTTAGATCCACATAAACTTGGAAAGGGTGTTCCTACCCAATCGCCATTTATGTTTCAAGAATTACCGTGACCTTGGTTTCCATTTGCTTCATCTATAGCTTCCACAAATATAGCAGTCCTAACCGTTGAATAACAGGCGTTAATTCCGCCACTTCCACCACATTAACTTGCATTACCATTAAGTACGTCCTCAAGCGTACACTTGCCTAAGTATTTATCACGTTCTATACCAAGTCCAAATCTATTTTTAACACTTTTCAACACATTCAGTGAAAAATACCCAAATTCCTTATAATGACCAACAACATACCCGAAGAATCTGTAATCTTCTTCATTACCATTGTCATCAAGAACCGGTTCACCTTCATAGGCATACCAGGTCCACTGTGAGGAAGGGTCGAAAAACTTTACCCGGATTATCTTCTTACTGTTGGCAAGATTTTCTGCGGCATAGAGCTTAGGCATTGATTTTCTTATTGCTTTTGTTAAGAGTACCATCACATTTTCCTTTCTTATTTGATTAGGTTTCCATTATCATCATACTTCCATTCATTAACCTCACAATTAGGAAGTATCTCCTTGGTCATATTATCATTATCATCATATTCCCATTCACGAACAAAAACAGCATCCATTTCTTTAACCAGATCACCATTTTCATTACATGCATAAATGGTTCCATTAAAACATGACTCTTTGATTAGGTTTCCTCTGTCATCATATTCTTTCATCACATTTTCCTTTCAAGTAATATTTTTGATGCCTATAAGAAGGAATCGAACCTTCTAACTTGTGGACAATAAATTGCCACCGCTTTACCATTAAACTCTATATAGGCATAAATTGCTATCTCAATTTCAAGGTAATGATACATCAAAAATCACACATTGTCAAGAACTAATATTTAATTGTTAAGTGATTGTTTTTGTTAGAATTTTTGTAGGCCAGTAGCAGGAATCAAACCCACGAATTCCTCATTACGAAAGAGGCCCCTTATCACTCGGGTATACTGGCATGAACTTTTATAAAATTGATCCCCTAGGAGGACTTGAACCCCCGATACATGCTTACAAAACATGTGCTTTACCTGTTAAGCTATAAGGGAATATTCTGGCGGAAGGAATGGGAATTGAACCCACAGACCGTTAAAGGCCAATGCTTTAGCAGAGCACCGCAGCTAACCAATATCTACCTTCCTTCCAATGTATTATAAACTTCGGTCTTTGTTGCATACCACATAATACGTTTTAATATCCATACAATTGCAATAACCCAATGACCAAAGGCGATTAAAAACAAACATAAAATACCTGTAAACATATTACTTATTTTTAATTGTATCTCTACATCCTTTTTTTGTCCTATCATTGCGTTTCTTATTTCTTCGGTATCTCTAAGTAAATATACAAGTAGTGTTATCAAAAAAACAATCCATGTGAAAAATACAAATATATTCTCACAATACATATTACTTTCAACATAGGCATAATACGCAAGTGCCAAAACAATAAAATTACCAAAACACAACTTTAAAATACTTTTCATTTTTTATTACCTTTCACATTTTAATAACAAAATACGTTACATAGGAATAGGACGCACCCAACGGGGTCTGTTAGCCATTACGTTTATATTTCAAAACTTCCTATTATGAACAGCATCACCTATGTAATCAACTGGAGCGGATAGCTGGTCTCAAACCAGCACCAAGAGATTGGAAATCTCACATGCTATCAATTACACCATACCCGCAAATTTCCTTTTATCTAACATATCAATTCTAAAGCTAACCCTATTCCGTTTAACATCAACACAACCAGTTTTAACCTGTAGCTGCTTGCTGTTTTTCAAAATGCCAAGTTTATATAAGATATTAGTCTTGCAATTGGTTTTGTTATAAGACCTCACCATTTCAAGAACCCTGGCATATTCAGGAACCGTTGTTATATGTTTATCTGTGTTCATCATGGTAAGCAGTATAATGTACCAGATTAGATTTGTCAATAATTATTTTCATATTTCCACCTCAATGATTATGATGTATTTATATACTTTCATATATAATTTGTGTTTCTGCCCCATACCCTTCACTCACACTGACTGAACCTGGATTAATCCACATAGTTGTTTTCCAAGGAAAGGTTGTAGTAGTACATTTAATCTCGGATGCTTCACAGGCGAGTGACAATTTTGAATCAGGACCATAATCATTGGAAAGTTTCCTAAAGTGCCCTCCACTTTTATTAGGATATTCATCACATATATCTTTTAATATGGCGGTTAAACTAAGCTCAAATAACTGAATCCGTGCCTCAGGTATTATTGGTGCTGCCTTCTTATTTAGTGCAGCTAATTCCTGTCCCATAAATCCATGTAAACTATCGTCACCATTATCAAACTTTACCATAGGGGCTCTTAATTGGTCGCCCCACCATTTCACCGCGATTTCTATCTCTTTATTCATTACACCCCATTGACAACATTACATACTTTAATTATTTCTTCCTCAGTCATTTCAGGAAACATAGGTAATGATAACACATTATTGACAACATCTTCACTGACCAATAAATTACTTAAATCATAATAACACGACAATTCTCTGTAGGCTGGTTGCTTGTGTATTGGTATAGGGTAATGTATTGCTGACGCTATATCATTCTTACGAAGCTCCTCAGCTATTTCATCACGCTTCCCTGAACGTATCGTGAACTGGTGGTATACATGCATCATACCATAACGTTCTATTGGTGTTATTACCTTACTACTGTCAATATTATTCTTATATATTATAGCATTTTTCCTTCTTTCAGCATTAAACCAGTCGATATATTTCAACTTAACCTTTAATATTGCTGCCTGTATTTCATCCAATCTGCTGTTATAACCAATTAAATTATGGTGATACTTCTTACTGCTTCCATGGTTACGCAACATGGCTACATTATCACCAATTGCTTCATTATTAGTGATTACCATTCCACCGTCACCATAACAGCCTAAATTCTTACTGGGAAAGAAACTAAAACATCCAACATCACCTATTGTTCCACACTTCTTACCATTATATGTGGCACCAAATGACTGAGCACAATCCTCAATAACCCTCAACTTGTATTCCTTGGCTATGTCCATAATATAACCCATTTCAGCAGGATGGCCAAATAAATGAACCGGTAAAATTGCCTTTGTTTTATCTGTTATTTTATTTTCTATCTTTGTGATATCGATGTTATATGAAAATGGTTCAATATCAACAAATACTGGAATAGCGCCAACTTGAACTATTGCCTCCGCTGTAGCAACAAAGGTGAACGCTGGAGTGATCACCTCATCACCTGGTTCAATATTACATGCATCTAGTGCTAAGATAAGGGCATCGGTTCCATTACCAACACCGATAGACCTACCAACATTAAAATAATCTCTTATGTTCTGCTCAAACTCATGAACATTTGGACCATTGATATACTGTCCATTGGCAAGTACATCAAGAACAGCGGTATCGATTTCATTTTTCCTTTCATTGTACTGTCTTTTCAGATTAACCATTTGCAACATATTATTTATCTCCTATTGTTTTATATTATGTATTGCAAAAAGCATATAAAAGTCGTTCAAATGTCTGTTCTCTTATACCTAATTTATGTAAAAGAAGTAAAAGATTTTCTATTCCATAAACATTAAACATCTTACCATCAGGATAAGTTATTAAACACTGTAATTTTATACGTCTAAACATCAATACAGGATGTGGTGTATAATCTAACCCAAGTTTATATGTGTTTCCATCATCGGTTGTCACATTTAATGTTCTCAACATATTGTTTATCTCCTATTAAAAAATTAGCGAAATATGAGAATCGAACTCATATCCTCTGGTTGGAAACCAGATATATTACCATTATACGAATTCTGCGTGGCAGGCAATGTAGGAATCGGACCCACGTCAACTGGTCTGGGGCCAGTCATGTTACCATTACACCAATCACCCATTATTCATTTTACCACCCCAACTCTTTAGAAATCTCAGATGTCATACCACCCAATTCTTCAAACCGTTTGTGGAATATCTGGGAATAAGGTTTTGTCATATCAAAATATATGTGGCCTGCTGGCGCAAATCTCATTAATCTCGCCATTTCTAATTGAGGCAAGGTGTTAATTAACTCTATATGTTCCTTTTCCAATTCATCATTTGTCATTGCCATGTAAATATTCCTCCATTTCATTAATGGTACATATTGCTAATCGATACTCCAAATCTTCTATTTCCTCTTGGAGCCTGTACTGTGTTATCTCTTTAACTGTTATCTCCTTTGAATAACTACTATTAACTGAATCAATCCGTACCTTTGCATCCTTGTTTAACTCTTTTACACCATGTACACCTTGAAGTATTTTAATTGCCCAGTCATATATAAATCCCTGTGTTTTCTTTGACATTCTTCCTATCATAACTGCCCAATACTTATTAGGTCGTCTGCGTATATGAATCCATCCACTGGTAATGAGTTTTACAAGTATTTCTTCCCTTGCTTTACCTTCTATGCCCATCATTTCATTATGCTTTTCATATGTCTTTCGTATATATTCAGGTGATAATCCGAACTTTTTGGGATTATCAGTAACCATGTCTATGTGACTACTACTGCCTGCTATAAATTCCCCTTTAGGTGAGATAAAAAACGCTTTACTATCACTCAAAGCATATTGGTCCAAGAACTGTTTTATCTTCATTCATACTCCTATTGTTGTCCAGAGAAGGTCGATATTAAACATACCACACTATTAGAAACTTCACGTGAGCCGGCCTAATGTCATTCGTATCTTCGCCCTGAATGTAGGTGCGTATGCTTCAGTGGAGGCTTTTTAAATTACCGTGTCGACCCGGTTATTATTTGCCTTTGTTTAATACCAACCCTCTGATTTTTTTTATATTACGTCATTATCCCAAAACCCATCTAGCATCATTTGCGATTTTTAATGCTTCATTGCTTTAATAAATGAACTAGATTCCTCTAAATAATCACGTAATTTCATATAGCAGACTCCTGTATATCCCAGAAGGCATCATATTTGTCACGTAAATATAACTTACATTCTTCTGTTAATTTATGTGAACTTCTACAGTATACCATTGATGATGTAACTTGAAAATCTTTCCATACACCATCTATATCCTGAATCTCACCATGTATACCATTTGTCCAAAGACATGTATTTCTTACTTTCATATTTTCTCCTTATATCACCTATCCTATTGTAATTATGGAAATGACATTTTACGACCTTTTATCCATCCATTTTCAGTCCAATTTATAAGGTCATTATTATCAATACGTTTACTTATTTTTAATTCATCATTATATATCCAACATTTACCGTACATTGGATTTTTATCACCTATTCTATCATGCTTTTTTTGTGACTCACTTATTTTTTTCTTTGATTCTTCTGTATGTTTTCTACCTCTAAATGTATTACCTGCATAAATTGATCGTTGCTTTTTGATTTCGTGATCGTTTGATTCGTTCCATAATTTTAAACCTTTTTCGTATGTTTTTTTACCTGCTTTACGGCATCTTTCAATATGTTTATCTGATCCACTGTTTAAATATGTCCAGCCACCATAACCACCTGTTTTTATATTATATGTATCAGCTCTCTTTACAAAATCTTCATTGACCACCTTTGATTCCATTGAAAACATATCATCCGGATCATCAAAACATTCTAGTATTTCCTTGGTGAAATTCTCTATGCCGTATTTTTTTATGGCACGTTTAAGTATCTTTCCGCTTCCCATATAATTATCATAAATATCTTCTGTTTGATGGCAACCTATATAAATTTTACCATTAATACCATTTGTTGTTTTATAAAGTATATATTTCAAGTTTAACACCTCCACCCCTATTTAGATAGAAGTGTCGAACTTTTTAGATTTGGTGGAGGTGCGGGAAGTCGAATCCCGGTCCACAAGTATTTCAATACAACGTCTACATGCATATTCCTTGTTTATTATACAGTAAGGTCAACCCAAGGACAAATTTCACTTACGGTCTCCTGGTAATGTTTCGATTCATATGTCACAGGAATCCATATCAACCTATCTTATCTCAATGTCGTCCTATTACCTACTGATAAGATAGTAAATAGAGGACGTTAACGGCCTAAGCCGCTAAAGCGTAATCGAATGTATCTGCGATTAATTTTTTCTACATTTTTAACGAGGCCAAGTAGAATCCTCGGCATGCAATTATATCTCTAACTACCCATGTCGAAACCAATGCCACCCCAATTTAATTATGATATCTAAAACGTAACTCAAAGTTATTAGGTGTATCTCTATACCTATAAGGATCAGGTCTTATAGCTTCTGTTCTCCATCCACCACGAACCCAAATACCATACTGCGAGTAATATCCCGGCGTCCATACCTTTATTCTCATAGGTCGTATCCTTCTCGGTGCAATATATGGCCTATGGCCATACGGTCTATAATTATACTCATGTCTCGGATTATGATTATATGGCTGGTAATTATCATGTAATAGAACTGAGCCAACTGCTATAGCGCCTATGCCAATAAGTACATTAGCTGCTCTATCTGCATACACCGTGGATGATGTGAACAGTAAAAGCATTGTTATTACCATTGCTATAAATATATTTTTCATTACCTTCTCCTTAATGTCTAGGCATACCATTTGTCAATCTTGTTATATGAATCAACAACGCTTTTAAACCCTAATTGACCCAATAATTCACAAAGTAAATCATCAGCACTGTTATGGTTTTCTTCAATATCTCCGTCTGTAAGGGCATCCATTCTCGCCACAAATTCTTGCTCTAACATCTTTTTTGTTTTTCTCATTACTTTCTCCTTTCTTATTTATGATACATCTATTAACAAATTTTTACCATTACTATAATCTTTGACCAGTATTGATTCCTGCCCAAATTTTCTGGATATGTCCACGGCAAGTCTAATTATCATATCTGTTGGTATACCCGCCACTTCAATACATACTGATTTTTCATCGTATAATTTACCATTGCCTATATATTTACCCTTAAAGAAATTGCCTATGAAGAAATAAATGCTCTTATGATATCGGCTAAATTTAACCCATTTAACCAAATCAGCGGTACTTATCCTTGTTGAAAATACAATACAACAGCTATTAATAGGCCCAATCTTTTTATCCCATAAACTATTATCAGTAGGTAACTTCTTAATATTATTGATGTTACACTTGTATCTATGCTGTATATCCTTTATTGACTTATTGTATTCTATGTGACCTGTTATCTTCTTAATAACATTACTTATTATCATTTTCACTAATAAAATTGTTAATACATTTAGTAACATAATCCATAATAACATTGTTTGGAATATCGGCATTAATCTCAATATTATATCTTACTGCACGTGACATTTCCCTCTCGGCATTAACAACAAAATAAATATCATCAAAATATTCTTCCAAATAATTATCAGAATTTTCCTCAATGCGATCAATCCTTTTTGTGATTTCACCGGCCAATTCAACTGTATAGTTCTTTGACTCAAAATTAATATTAACCATAATTCACACTCCTTAACCATTACTTATATTCATTTTCTCTAATAAAATTGTTAATACATTTAGTAACCTCATCCATTACATCACCATACGGAAGGTCGACATCAAAATCAATGTCAATAATATAGTCTCCGCCCACATATTCAACATCTACCTCCTTGGAGATATCCATGTCACAAAGATATTCTTCCAGATATTCATTAGTATTTTCCTCAATGCGATCAACCTTTTTTGCAAGGGCGCCCTCAACATTAATTTGATATTGCTTGGACATAAACTCTGCACTTATACATTTTTCCATAATTCATAATTCTCCTTAACCATTTATTTTATATCATTATCACTAATAAACACGTAAATACATTTAGCTATTCTATCCCTTACGGTTTTTTATTACTAAAGATAATATACACTATTGATTATCACATGTCAACATAATTATTTAAATATATTCTAAGACAACAAGACATTTAATGGTTAATAAATAATTCTATCTATTGTTTTCCCATGCTCGTTCATAACATAAATCTCTGTTATTTCTGTATCACTACCACATGGGAATGAAATTGTTCTATCAAACCCTACAGGTCCACTTTTATTAAATTCTATTGTTAAATTCATTTCAACCACATCTGCATTTTCTCCCGGAGGTTTTATCGGGAAAAGTGAATAATGATTGCAATCATAAACATGCTCCGCAACCATTTCATTTTTTATAACAACCTTATTCTCATCTTTTTTAACGTCTGAATATCTAATTTTTACGAACATAATATCTGTCTCCTTTTCTGTCTATTTGTCTTGTTGCCTTAAAATATATTTAAATGTGTCAACCTTATTTTTGGTCTTCCTGTAGTGAATGGTAAACATTGCTATTATTTACCCATAGGTCTTTATCGCCCAGGCCAGGTATATAATCATAGCTACCTCTGCCTTTATGGACCAAATCATCAATAATGGTAATCTTGCAATTAGATTCATTTTGTATGCTGTTAATATCTTTAATATACTTATGATTTTTTATCCAATTCATTATCCAATTCATTATATGTCGAACCAAAATGGTTCAAGTCCTCCCATTCGTTCTATATGGTTGTATTCCTTTCGTTCTTCTAGTTTAAATACAAATTTCTTCCCTCTATGTGATCCTTTAAGTAACTGTGAAAAGAAATTCTTTATTGCATCCTGTGCTAATGATATGTTATCCTTACCTTTTCCCTTTTTGAAGTTAACGATTTCTTTACCAATACCTGTCGATTTATTGGCCCCTATTGACACAAACGCATTAGAATCTTTATATAATATACTATCCTGTTCGTATTTTTGTCCTAATTTAATCA
>Ga0307928_10004498_pt1 | contig 10576 bp, 10 predicted proteins | sample AceLakmetagen232_FD_201815 | JGI IMG/M metagenome (GOLD analysis project Ga0307928, IMG submission 201815) | Saline water microbial communities from Ace Lake, Antarctica - #232 | ecosystem: Environmental > Aquatic > Non-marine Saline and Alkaline > Saline | place: Antarctica: Ace Lake...
ATCTGCTGGAAAATGGCAAGATTTGCCTATTCCATTCCCTGTCGAAGAAAAGGGTGAAGTAAAAGATGGTGGCGTTTCACAATTACCACCACATTTAAAACAAAGTATTGTATATCGAGAGGATTCTTAATGGCAATAGTAATTGGAAGTCCACAAATCAATCTTGGCGGAACATTTGATAGTAGTTTTATTAAAAAAGCTACTACAAGTATTAACAAGTTTGCTAAAGACATTAAAAATGTGGCAGACAAAGTAAATAGCCAAAACTTAAAAATATCAAGTGGCTATGAAAAAGTAGGCCAAGTTTACTTAAAATCTTCTTCAGATATAGTAAAAAGCATTAATCAAACTAAACAAGTATCAGCGGAAATGGCAAAGTCGATGGAATCGGATAACAGGAAACTTGTTGACCAAGTTAATGATATATGGGGAGCGGTAGAGAAAAATATGGCAAAGTCTGCACAATCTCAAAAGGATTTTCAAAAATCTGCAAAATCTTTTTCTAGCGCTCTATGGTTAATGACACAAGGGATTCAACAATTTGGTAGGGCAATGACAATTAGTTTCACAGTGCCTATTATGGCAGCTGCTGGATTAGCTACTAAAACTTTTATGGAGTGGGAAAAGGGTACTTTGTCTATCCAAAGAGCAGCTGGAATTACAAGAGATTCGGCAAATAGAATAACACAGAGTTTCGTTGATATATCAACGCAAGTGCCTCTTACTGTTGAAGATTTGCTAAAAGTTGGTGACGCAGCAGCGAAAGCTGGAATTGAAAGCGAAGAGGGAATAGTTAAATTTTCTAAAGCAGTAGCAATGTTAAGCAAACTTGGTGGAACTGCCTTTGAAGAACTTCCTGTTGGTAAATTGGCAGAAGATTTAGCAATGATAACCGAAGCCTTTGGCGAGAACGTAAAAGATATAGATAAGACTGCCTCAATGCTTCTTGCCACCGCAGATGCCGTTCCTGGCGGCCTTGGCCATATTATAGAAGCATTAAGACGAGCTTCTCCAATGGCGGCTACTTTAAACTTAAGCTTATCAGATACAACTGCAATTGTAGGAACTCTTATTGCAGCAGCTGTACCAGCAAGCAGGGCTGGAACACAAGTTAACACAATGTTGTCAAATATGATTACAAACTCTGATGAGCTAGGAGAGGCTCTTGGATATTTAAGGAATAATATAACAGATGTTGGTGAATCACTTGATATGACAGATAAAGAAATAAAGAATATTTACGAAAGAATGGATACTGATATGATTGGGGTTCTTGATGAATTAATACAAAGATATACCTCTGTTTCAAGTAGTACTGATAAGGCAAAACACGCTCAAGGAATCTTCGGCGATACAGCACTCAAGGCTATTTTACCACTTATCGAAAACTATGACACATTTAAAGAGTTACAATCAATAACAAATAAAAGCTTTGAAGATGGCGCTTATCTGGCTGCTGCTTTCGAGTTGGAGGCAAGTTCATTAGCGGGAACATTTACCGTATTCACAAATGCAATAAAAGCATTAGGTGGTGCGCTTGGCAATGATTTAGCACCTTATGTCAATTTTTTCCTAAAAACTTTTACCGAAGGCATAAGAAAACTTATCGAGGGATGGCGAGCATTAAACCCTGGTATAAAATTTGCAATCTTTTTAATGAGTTCGCTATTGGCTGTTGTAGGCCCATTGGCGCTTTTATTAAATACTCTATTCTTATCCCCGCTTTCTGGCATAGTCACATTTATTACTTTTCTTAAAAAAGCAAACGCTACCATAGGATTAACAGCCATTCTAACTAAGACAGGATCGGTTGGAGTATTATCTTTAGGCGGAGCATTTGCAAGTGTTGTACCAGCAATTGTTGGATTCACGAAAGCCCTCGGGATTATGCTTTTAGGCCTTGGGAAAATACTCATAGTGGTCGGTTTAATCGCTGGTGCGGTCTATCTACTTGGCAGGGCGTTTGGGATTGGGTTTAAATTCCCTAAAATGCCAGAAATTAAATTACCAAAGTATGGGAAAATAACTGCGCCCAAAATAGCTGGAGATACAGAAGACATAGAAGCAGCCACAGAAGCTGATAAAAAAGCCGCTAAAAAGAAAGAGAAATCATTGGCTAGAGAATTAAGAGATAAAAATAAGGCAAGAAAGAAAGAATTAAGAATAATAGATGAAGGAATTGATGCTTACGAAAAAGTCAGAGATGCTGAGATAAAAGGAAGGCAAAAGCTAGTTGATGAACAACAAGATGCTTTATATCAAAGAAGAGAGTTGTGGGAAGATGAGCTGAGAATAGAGCAAGAAAAAATAAGAGGCCAACAAGAATCTTTGGAAGTTGTTGAGAAAACATTAAAAGCAGCTAAGAAAACTTTGACTGCTCTTAAAAAAGCACATGATGCAGAAGAAGAAACTGCTGAAGGAGAAGTCGATATTGCTGAAATGAGTTTAGATGCTGCTCAAGAAAGACTTAAAAGATTAATACTTCTTGGAAAAGATGAATATAACGAAGAAGTACAACGAGTGTTAGAGGAGATAAAACATTGGGAGGCAATAGTTTTAGAGAAAAAACAACATCTTCTTGCTATTCAAAGAGCAAATCAAGAAGAAGAAGAAGCCCAAGAAGCTATAGTAGACGCTACCCAAGACCAAGTTGATATTCAAACAGATGCCTTAGACGATTTAAGAGATGCCTTAGCAGAAAGAAAGGCGATTGTAGACAAAGAGATAGATGTTTTACAAGATGAATTGAAGATAAGGCAAAATTCTCTTGATAGTATCAAAGAATTTACTCAAGATAAATTGGATTTGCTGCGAGAAGAAAAAGATGCAAGACAAAATGCTTGGGATGATGAAATAGCAATTATCCAAGACAGATTAGATGCTGCTAAAGATTTTGCTGACGGATTAGCAGATGCGGGATTGTCTGAACTTCCAAAAGCAACTCAAGCAGCTATTGATGAATATGATAAATTTACTAAAGAATTTAGCAAACAGATAGAAGGTATGCAATCTAAGGCTGGTGAAGCACTAGGATTTGGGTTCACTAAAGAAAAGGGTTGGATAGCACAATGGTGGGAAAAACAAAAAGAGGGCTTTAAGGAATTAGAAGAAATGGCTGAGGAACAAGGGGTATCAGTTTCACGAATGGTCTGGAATGGAATGGTAACTTTCATTGACCAAATATCACAAAAAATGGCCAAATTCTGGATTGACGGATTATTCGGCGAGGGAACTTGGGAAGAACTTAGGAAAGAAGCAGGAGCACGTGGTGGATCAATAATAGGATTTCTCTTGGAAGGATTTTTAGAAGATATAAGAAGAGTACCAGGGATAATAAAAGCACAAATAGGAGAAAAGGTTATTGCTCCTATCGGAGAACTTTTAACAGAAGCAAAGAACAAGGGTAAAGAAATCATTGGAAATATCGCTCAAGGTATTTGGGATGGATTCATTTGGGTAAAAGATGCTGTTAAATCAGTTGTTAGTTGGTCTTTGGGTGGAATCGGAGATTTGCTCAGAGACGCCAAACAATGGGGTAGAAGTATGATTGGTAATTTTGCCCAAGGTATATGGGATGGGATGGACTGGGTGAAAGATGCTATTAGAAACATGACGGACTGGATTAGAGGAATTCTTCATTTTTCTGAACCAGACTTTGGGCCATTAAAAGAAGTCAATGATTGGGGAAAGGATATGATGAAATCTTATGTAGGTGGTATTAGAAATGAGATTCCAAATCTTGAAAGTGTATTAAGCGGAATAAATGTTGATAGAAATGTTCCCAATGGAAACAATTTAGCAATGGGAGAATCAAGTGCAGAAACCACTCCAGCTCCAGCAGGGCCAACCATTATTAAAAATTACAATATTCAACCTGGGCAAATGATAGCAAGCAGAGGGGAAATACGCAATTTTGTTAGAATGTTAAAAGATTATGAAAAAGTCGAGGAGGAAAGATAAATGTCACAAATAAATAAACCTACATGGGGAGCGGCAACAATGCCTTTCCCAAGTGCAGCCACTATAATGCCTGTTTGGGTTCAGGGAGAAGTAACCACTTTAGGCGGGAAAACCCGCAGAGACGTAATGGCAAGAAAATATAAATATGTTTTAACCTGGAGATATATGAAAGTATCTGATTATGATGCTCTTGAGGTAGTATCCAATACGTTATTAGCCACTACATTCACTTATGGTAAATGGCCGCAAAGTGCTGGTGGAATAAGCTGTTTGGGCAGCCTATCAGTAAGAAAATTAGAACATGGTCCTGGTGATTCTGATTATTGGTCTAGTGTCACACTTACCTTAATTGAAGTAGATGGCAGAACACTATAACAACAATGGAGGTACAAAGCACTTTCAACTCGATAACATTTAATAGAACGTGCTTTAATAGTGGTTTTCCTCACCTTCCACGTCTTTTACAAGCCAAAGGTTTTATATATCCATTTCGTGGAAGTATTCTTTTTGTTAAGGGGCGTATTGAAGCAACGATAACTCGAACCATTCAAGCAAAGGCCTGCATTGGGAAAACCTTTACTCAAACAATAAATGCCAAAGCGATAGTTTTAAAGACTTTTAGCCAAACATTAAACGCTAAAGCCAGTCTTGAAAATCCTTACGGATATCTTAAAACTGTAAGAAAAGTAGCCGCTAAACTCGAAATACAATGGGATGGGGCTACTTGGGTAGATGAAACAGATTACTTCTTAAATGCAATGGGCAATGAGAGGCTGTGGAAAACCTCTGGGGAGGGGATAGCAGCCACTTTAGACATTGATTTGGACAATACTACCGAAAGGTTTACACCAGACAACACTTCTTCCCCTATTTACGCTTATATCAAACCTAGGGTAAACATTAAAATGTCAATAATTATTGAAGACTACACTTTTGAAATGTTCACTGGATATATAAAAAATATTCACCCTGACACCAAAAGTAGAATTTGCAGCCTGGCCTGTTTTGATAACCAAGTTTTTGTGTACAACAAAAGAGCAAATGGGGTAGTTTATGAAGATTATAGAACTGACCAATTATTGAAAGCCTTAGCAGATTTAGCAGGGCTGGAGACAAGCCAATATGATTTTGATATAGGAACTCATGTGGTTAATTTTGGGTATTTCGAAGATAGAAATGTATGGCCGATTATGGGAGAAATTGCTGTTGCTGAAAGAGGAAGAATATTCTTCGATAGAAGTGGCATTTTAAAGTTCTGGAATAGAGATAGGCTCCATAACCTTAGTTCTACACTCACAGATTTAACACTAAACGACTGGATTATTGATTTGGATTATTCTGTAGCAGAACATGAAATTAAAAATGCGGTTGTTGTCAAAGCTAAGCCGAGAGCTAGTGCAGGAGTTCAAGCTGTTTGGTCTAGTGGTAACGTTGAATACTTAAATCCATATACTGATACCTTGGTTTTTATACCAGCAAACAACACTCAGGTTGCCTGGATAGAATTAGAAGATCCTTGCACTACCTTTATTACACCCGTTAAAAATACTGATTATACTGCCAATAGTGCTCAAGATGGGTCAGGATCTGACTTAACTGATAACATTTCAATTCATGAATTTATTAACTATGGAAATGCCGTTTTTATCAATGTTCAAAATCTTGGTGCCACAGATGCTTATTTAACTAAGTTCCAAGTCAGGGGCAATCCTGTCAGGGTATTGAAGTGGATAAAAGTTACTGCTAAAGAAGATGGGAGCATTGGCCTTTATGGAAGACAGGAATTTGAAATAGAAAACAATTTTATTGATAGCGAGGATACTGCAAGAGAAATAGCGGAGGAGGAATTGTACAGAAGAAAAGACGCCATTAATCTTTTTAGAGTCGATATTGTTGGAATGCCCGATTTGTTGTGTGGGGATGTAGTAAGAATAGAGTATAGGGCAGGTAATTTTAAAGAATATATGATAGACCAATTAAACTGGACTCTTGACGAAGGAGGGTTTAGGCAAAAACTAACATTAGTTAATCCATACATATTCCCGTCAATTCAAAGAATTGACGCTAGGGCTAGCATGATGATTACTACAACTAAAACAGTTACTGTTAAAGCTAAAATTACTTAAATGACAGAAACAAGAATACCAAGCGGAGGCAAAATACAACCACTCTTTAAACCTATTGAAGTTTTCGAAATAGGCAATTCAGGAATGCCTGGAGAGCTTATTATCCACAATGGGAAGCTTTATGTCTATAATGAAAGCGGGGCAACCTTAATTGATGGAGGAGTAATCCAAACAATTGCCCTTTTAGCCAATTCTATTACTGCTGCTAAGCTGAAGGTTGGAGGCAGATCGTGGAACCATGATATTACCTGGACAGCCACAGACATAGATACCTGTACCTGGGGTTCAGGAACTATAAAGTTTGCTGATGGGAGTACCACTGCTATTGATGCAGGAGATACAGGGAATATCGCTGCTAAAACTTATATTTATTATGACGGGACAGACACCCTGAAAACCAGTACCACTTATTCTGATGCTGTTAGCGATTCCAAGGTACTACTAGCAATTGTTGAAGAGGGAGATACAGGGGGGAAATGTATCATTACTCCTATTCGTTCTGCAGGAACAACAATAGACGGAGATAAAATCGTTACGGGTAAAATCGAATCAATAGATGGGAAAACATATTTTGATTTAAACGGCAAACTAATTATGGTTAATGACGGTTCAAACGATATAATCTTAATAGGCTATCAGGCGGGGGGATTCTTCTAATGGCAACACTTAAAAAACTAATTAGCGGGGCGAGAATGATGAGCGGAGAACCACCAGTAGAAAGAGTGACTATTGGGCTTCCTGGAATGCCTCATGAGGCCATTATTCACAATGGCAAGATCTATATTTATAATCCAGATGGTCAAACTCTCATTGATGGGGGAATAATTGCTGCTGCTGCCTTACTTGCTGATTCAGTTACAACCGAGAAGTTGGCTCTTTCCTCTAAGCAATTTGTTCCTAATATTACTTGGACAGCAACTGATTACAACACCTGTAGTTGGGGCTCTGGGACTATTAGGTGGGCCGATGGTACCACTTCTAGTATAAATGCGGGTAACACTGGCAATGTCGCAGCTAAAACCTATGTTTACTACAATGGGACAGCTACATTACAAAAAACAACCTCATATGCCATAGCAGTAGGATCAAGTACTATTCTATTAGCCATTGTTGAACCAGAGGCTGATACTGCTGCTAAATGTATAATTACTCCTGTTTTTTCTACTGGAGCGACAATAGATGGCGACAAGGTTGTTACTGGTAAAATTCAGTCCGTGGGTGGCAAAGTTTATTTTGATCTTAATGATAAGCGATTCATGTTAAATGACGAAACGGATGATAGACTTTTAATAGGCTATCAGGAAGATGGTTTTGGTGCTGGTATTCATTATGGAATAAAACACAGCAAGGCGGGGTATGATGTAAAAACTGCCCTAACAAAAACTAATAAGAAGAACTTCACAATTTTGAACACAGACGCTGCTCATAAAGTTTCTATACAATTAGTTGTTGCGGCAGATGTTAATGTTGCCCATGGTTTAGGCTTTAGACCTTTTTGGGACGCATATATTTTGACTAATAGCTTGTCCAGAGCAGCCCCAGTAGCTGGCACTTGGAATAAAAGCTGGGATGTTTCTTGTGACGCTACTTACTTATATTGTAACGAGATAAGCGGCAGTGATTCTTTATTTTATATTATTTATCTAGATCAACCATAATGACAGATTACGGGGTAAAAATTGCTAAATCAGGATATGGCATTGGTGATGGGGATAAAAGATTGATTTTCAACTCTGGTTATCCGTTACTTAAAATTCTTGAGCATGATACAGGCACACTAACCTTATCTAGTGGAGAGGGCAGTAAAACGATTTATACTCACGATTTGGGATATAAGCCGTTCTTTTATGTTTATATAAACTATATTGATATTAATACAGGCAGCGAAGTAGAAAAACTAAGAATGTGTAGTTGGCGAGAATATTATGGCGTAGGAGTTTGGAATAAATATTATGCCTATGCAACTGATACTACAATCGAACTCGTTGTTTCCTCTGCTTATAGCGGGAATGAAGTTTTAGACTATATCTTTGTTATTTATTATGACCCAATAGCTTAATGGTTGTTTATTTTTCTGATGGATTTGAAACTGGCGATTTGTCTAAGTGGACTGGATCGACTAGCGGAAATGTTCAATCGGTTGTTAAAAAGTTGGGAACCTATGCTTTAGAGAATGAAGCTGGAGAAAGCGCTTGGACATGGATAACTGGCGAGACCACTGTGTATGTTGGGACTTTTCTAAGATTCGATGATGATATGGTTAACGGTTGGGATCTCTTGGCTATCCAAGGTACTTCGACTTATCAAGCCCATTTGAAAGTATATACAAACAATCGTCTGAAATTTTATGTTTGGGGAAATAGTACGACTTACTATGGCACAACACCACTCGAAAAAGACACTTGGTATTATGTAGAAATAAAGCTTGTCCTTCATGATACCACTGGCTCTTTTGAAGTGAGAATCAATGGAGAAACGGAAATATCTCAAACAGGAATAGATACAAAAAACGATACTCTTTGTAGAGCTTTTGGGCTTTTAGGAGCAGCAGCTGGAAGTAGTGTGAAACTTTATTTTGATAGTTTTTATATTGGTGATGCCTGGGCTCCTAGATATGGGATCAAAATAGCTAAATCTGGCAAATCAGTTACTAGCGAAGATCCAGAGGATTACCATTTTTGGAGTAAATACCGCTCTAAAAGTGTTAAATATTTAGGTTCATTAGAAGTAACAACAACTACTGATGTGGACTCCGCTCCTGTTACAAACACATATACTCATGATTTCGGATATATACCCCAGTTCATGGTTTTTGTTACTTCTTATGATGGTGGATATGTTAATTGTGATTATCTCTCTGGAGGGACTTACGGGAAAGATGGCGACCTGTGGGACGAGCTTTTAGAAGTTTATGTTACCGATACACAAATAGTTGTTTCTGCCAATCTTTACTATTTTACGCCAGCGTCAGGGACTTGGACGGGATTGGCTAAGACATATACATTTGATATACTGTTATTTATGGAGGAAGTGGAAACGTCATGATAATTTATTATCACAAAAAGACTGGTAGAATATTCGGTTGTATCCTAGGCAGAGTTCATTCTCAATACGAACTGGAGAATAAAGATTTAATTCAACCCCAAAAAGTTAAAAAGGCAGACATAAGAAGAAAAGTATTTAATTTAAAGGAAACAATCAAATTTGAAAAAAGGGCTAACCAGCCAAAGATAATGAATTATAAGGTTGTTGTTGGAGAGAATGGAGAATATAAGGGACTAAGAAAAAAGAAACCTGACCCAGAGCCTCGACCCAATGCGATTGAAACTATTGTCATTGATTTAACAAGACCCCTCAGCAAAATTAAGGCAGATTTCAAGAAAAACACAAAGAAGTATATCAAGCAAAGCGAAAAGTTAAGTTTCAGGCAAATTACTTTTGAAGAGAAAGAATTACTTATTAAAGTCATTAATGAGGTAGAAATTGAAAAAGACATTAAATTTGCTACCTACCTCCTAAGAAATCGAGCACCATTCATTGACGGCCTACTTAAATTGTATATAATAGAAGAAGATAAGACCCCACTAGCTGGAGCTTTAATTCAATCTAAAGGGCTTCGCTTTATTTACAGGCTAGGCGGAGTAAATAAAAGAGGCAGAAAAATACACGCTGGAGATGCTCTAATATGGTGGCTGATGAAAGACGCAAAAGAATTAGGATACAAAGAGTTTGATTTTGGTGGAATCTATGCCGATTGGGTGGATGAAAAAAAAAAGAAAGTTAATATTTTTAAAGAAAGATGGGGCGGTAAGAGAGGAAAAATGATATAATGATTGATGAATTATTTAAAGGCATAGTTACCCAAGGACCGTTAGGAGTATTTTTAGTTTTAGCATTATTAACTATTTTCTTTTTATACAAAGAAACTAGACATGAAAGAAACGAGCATTTAAAAAACATGAAGGAAGTTTGGCAAAGCGATGCTAAGTTTAGAGAAGAGTTAAAAGCTCTATTAGATTCAATTTTAACAATTATAAGGAGTAAGAAATGAATAAGTTTTTGCAAAAGATATATAACCGATTGGGTGATAATATTGTCAAAAATATTAATGTAGAGACTTTAAAAACAAAAGTCATGAATGGAAAACAGAAGGACATACGAGAACTAAAAAAAACCAATGGGGTAATTAAGATTATGATAGAAAAAGGCGAGATAGAATTAAGAATAGTTAAGAAATAATTAAATGACTCTTGATAGTTTTATTAAAAAATATCTTGGTAAAAAGATTGACTTTGATGAGTGTTATGAGGGACAATGTGTTGACTTATATCGCCAATACGTTGAAGAAGTCTTAGGCTTCACTCAAAGTGTTTCTGTTAAGGGAGCGGTGAATATTTGGGATACTGCTCAAACTAAGTATTATAGCTTTATTAAGAACACTCTTAAGGCAATTCCAGATAAAGGTGATATAATTATCTGGAATAAGAAAA
>Ga0307928_10004499_pt1 | contig 10571 bp, 19 predicted proteins | sample AceLakmetagen232_FD_201815 | JGI IMG/M metagenome (GOLD analysis project Ga0307928, IMG submission 201815) | Saline water microbial communities from Ace Lake, Antarctica - #232 | ecosystem: Environmental > Aquatic > Non-marine Saline and Alkaline > Saline | place: Antarctica: Ace Lake...
AAAACTATGCAAAACCAAAAGAAAGCCCTGATTTGTCTTTCCAAATAAAATAGACTAAACTATCCCCCCAGTCAGGACTCTTATCTGGATCCTTAACAATCTTCTTATTGCTACTGCTTCGCTCCCATTTCTCAGCCACTAATTGGTTTCGAAGCTTATGATGTACAGGAATATCCATTAGGTCGTCTCTCATCAAATCTGAAAGCCTGAAATAATTCTCGCTTTTCTTATTGTGGAAAATATCGCTTTTCATAGCTTTTTCTCCGTAGTGACATCCGAGTACCTTAATATTCTTAATGTTTTTATCCCTGATAACTTCTTTCAGTCGACTCAAGGGACCGCTTCCTATTCCTATACGATCAATGTTTATCTTCCCTCTTATCTCTGGTTCTATAAACTTTGTTGCTATATCAACAACTTTTCCTACTACTCCCATCGGTTCGCTTTTTGCTTCGCTCCAATGACTCACGAGTTCAAAACGATTATTATATTCTATTCCCCACACGACTACTGTTTCGTCAAGTCCTTTCTCTGCGGGATCACAAGCTACTATCTTTGTGTATTTGCTTAGTTCTTCTTCGAACTCATTCTTCTTCTTAGTATACTCGTTTGCGCTTAGTTGAGTCATTGTTTCTTTCAAGTGTCGGAATCCTTTTAATGTGTTATCGAGTTGATCCTGGAGCTTAAAGTGATTTTCTTCGCTCATCTTTATCCATTCAAGACTGAATAAGCTGTCTTCTCCTTGCATAGGGAACTTGCTCTCATATAGTACTGTGAACTCAAGAGGTCGTAAGTCTTTCTTTTGTTGGTCTATAAACTTCTGAGTTGTTCGGCCTTCAGCCACTGCTTGCTCCCATCCTATCCTGGTAACATCCCATTCAGGATCAATCGTGTGTTCGAAAGCAGGGTTATCTCTATCCCAAGGATTATATAATTCTATTATAACGCTTTCTTCTGGGTTGTCACCAACCATACGACTGCTCTTGGTGAATGCATCTCTATTAAGCAAGCATGCCTCGTCTCTTACTAAAATATCACAATTGTGAGTTAGAATTCCATTGACAAAATAATTATGATTGTTTTCTATTTCAAAGTTATAAGTTACTTCTCCTTTTGGCTTTTTTGTAACTCTTCGGACAATAACTTCTCCCACATCTCTCTCTTGTAGTTGGTCTTGCAATGACAACTCGCACATAATGTTATTAGATTTTCTTCTTTGTTGTTGTTCTTGTTGTAATCTATATGATGAATTTGAAGATAACCAGTTTTTCCACATAAAAAACACTTGTGACCATCTCTTTCTCTGATTAATGTCTTTAATTTTTTGTTGAATTCTGGTGCCCATGGTAGATTTCCTATTCCACATCTCCATGCAGGATTCTTGTCCAATGCCATTTTTTCCGCATGAGCTCGATTTGCACAAACTCTTGAACAATAATGGGAGTCTTTTCGTGCAGGAATAGTTTCGTATTTGTTTCCACAAAATTGACAAGTTAAAGTTATTCTTTTCTTCGGTCTTTTCTTCCTTGCTTTGTCTCTGCATTTGAAACTGCAATAAATTCTTTTCCTCTTTAAATTCCTGCTTATAAAAAATTCGTTTCCACATTCTGGACATATAAGAGCTTTTTGACCGCCTACCCATACAGGATTGTTTTTCCCCTTTTGCCACTCCCCTCTGCATTTGTGACTGCAAAAATGATTTTTCACTCTGTTTATATGACTCAATCGTCTTTTTATTGTGTTTCCGCATTGACAACATATTGTTTCTGCCATATACATTAGATAAGCAGTTACATTTAAATAACTTGTCTTTAACACATATGTCTTTTGCTTCAATATATCCTTTTCCTATCACATAAACGGGATGATTATCTGTAACAATTAAACTCCCTTCTTCATGTATAATTTTGATTAATTGCCTACTTGAATTCTTGACTTTATATATGATTCTTTGAAATTCACATATTTTTTTGTTATGATTGTAAGAATAAACCAATAATTTATCTTTTGTATTCCATAATTGTTCAGCAGTCATAATTCCTTGACTTGTAAGAATCTCTGCATCTGGAGGTACACATCCAAAGCCCATTAAACGCCCAGCATCTCCTTCTCCACTAAAAACTCTGTATTCTGCTCCTGTGTTGAATGTCATTCTTTTCCTGCTTGCTTCTTTACCGATTCTTTCTTCTCCTGAAGCGTATATTTGTGCTTTGCTCATCAGACTCTTGTCTCCGAGTATAAGGTCTGCCATGTATTGTCTTAGAATTCCTGCTTGTTCTTGCTTTGGTCCGAGAAAAGCTATCTTTGCAGCTACATTAAAATCTATTAATAAAGCTATTCCGAACGCTACGCATTGAGTCTTTCCCCATCTCGTCATCGCACTGATGCTTATTCTTTTGTGTTCAAGGAACGCTATCTTTCTCACAAGACTTGTTTGCGAGTCGCTTAGTTCGAATCCCCACTTGTGCTTTACTAGAATGTCTACTCTTTTGTTTTGGATCGCCCAGTCAATTAATTCTTTATCTGTTGCTTCAGTCACCAACACACCTTTTGTTTTTTAGGGCATAATAATATAACTTCTTCTTTGATATTACTCCAGTTCTCACTCATAGTGATTGTTGAATCAACCTTATCTTCAACGTTTATTAAATCAGTATCTACATCATAGTTTGTTTTCATAAGATTCTTTATTCCTGCCACAATGAATTCTTTATTCACCATCTTTGACCTCTTGACTTTCAACATCGATTGACTTATTCAATCTGAACTTCTCAGCCAACTCAGGATGAAAACGACGAATAGAATCAGCTATAGTGGTCACACCCTCAATAACATTATTATTCTGAATAGCAACCATAGGAGCTTCAGCAGGCAACATTCCGATAATCTGTTTACGTCTAATATCCATAATCTCCTCTTGCTGCAACAACTGAATAGCCTTATTACGATCGCTATCCTTAACGCTTTCATCAAGTACCATGGTCCATAGTTTCTGTGTTCTCTTGTTCTTTGCGAGTGTCATCTCTGCAATCTGAATATCTGCTGTTTGATGAATCTCTTTAAGACTCTCTTCCTTTCGGTCCTTGACATAAGTTACTACTGTTCTCAATCCTATGTTTAGTCGTTTGCATATTTGTCTGTGAGTGTATCCTGTTAGCACCATGTCCATTACTTGGTCTTTCAGTTTTTCTCTTTCTTCAGCATTCATACGTATTCCTCTTGTGGCTGAAGTGCTAGAAGGATTTTCTCAGCTACTGCTCTTATAACGTTTGTTGTTACTGCGTTTCCCATCATCTTGTATCGTTGATTGTCGATTATTAGAATCTCCTTTCCTTCTTCGTCTGTTCCATACTTTGTCCAGTCGTCTGGGAATCCTTGTAGTCTTTCGCATTCTATTGGAGTGAGTCTTCTTATCCTGGTTGTTTCTTGTTTTGTTGATTGTACGTGTGTTCTTCCACCGTGAGCATCTGCTCCTTTCGCATAGTTTGCGTCAATGCATAGTGATTGTTCTGTTTCTCGTATCTTTCCTTTGTCAAATACTACAGGTACTTCTATTGCTTGTGTGCTTCCTGTGTCAAGACAATATGCCTCGTTATCTTTAGAAATATGCCCGCTTCCTCCTGCTTTAGGATTCTTCTTTAGGCTTGGTCTGTCTGCACTTCTTGTTTGCAAGCTGTGAACTATGATTCCGTTTGGTTCAGATGCTCTTAGCGTGAATGCTTCTTTTCCTGCTTCTTTCTTGCTGTTTCCGAACTTATCGATTTGTCCTATCTGTGTTGGTATTACTATGTTTGTCACGTCTGTTTTTCCTACTGCCATAAGTGTTGGACTGATGTCTTCTCCTGTTTTGTAGTGATCGCCCCATCTTTTCTTGTCTTCCTCAAGACTTTCTTTTACTTGGTATAATCCGTTATCGCTTCCCGCACAGGTTAGCTTGCTTGCTACTCCTTCACTATCATAAACTCTATCCCATTGGCTTGCTCCTTCAGTTACTTCTTCAAGTCTTTTTTGTCTTTCGCCCTTGCCAGTATCATAAGCGTTTGTTCGCATGATAGGAAATACTTTTCTGGTACATACTCCTCTAAGATGTCCGATAATGATAATACGCTCCCTGTTTTGTGGAACTCCGAAATCCTTGCTGTTAAGCAATTGCCATTCTGCATCATACCCCAGTTCATCCATAGTTGTGAGGATAGCGGTAATTGTTCTCCCTTCCTCATGAGAGAGTAGCCCTTTGACGTTCTCAAAGAATAATATCTCGGGTTTCTTGCATTTAGCAATCCTCGCAAGGTCATAAAAAAGCGTTCCCCTTGTATCTTTAAAGCCCAGTCTTTTTCCAGCAATGCTGAAACTTTGACAAGGAAATCCTCCACATAAGATGTTGAAGCTTGGTAGTTTTTCTTCGTTGATTTTCTTGATGTCTCCATAATTCTTTACCTCTGGAAATCTTTTTTTTAATACTTTGTTTGAGTGTTTGTCAATCTCACATACTCCCACGCACTTTGCTCCTGGGATGGCTTTTTGAATACCAATTTCGAACCCTCCCACTCCACTGAACGTACTGAAGTATGTTATTTCTTCCATCTTATAAGTCACCGAACCGTCTTTTTATCAAGTCTGTCACTATGGTGTTAATGTACTTCGAGTCACAATTGCCAAGCTTCAACTCATCAAGGTCTTGTATAATTAAGTCTTGGCACTTCTTGATAGAATGCTCACTCCAGTATTCTAAGTCTTGCTGATAAACTTTTCTTTGAGCTAATAAGTTCCATTCTTTATCTTGATCAATAACTATAAATGTTGCACGCACTAATTCTCTTGATGCATTTTGAGGATTGTGATGACTATTGTAACACGTGCCTTCATTAAAATACAAATAATCATTTATTTCGTGTTCTTTCAGTGTGAATCTTGTTCCTTCATCATGGCTCGATGCTTCCATAAAAGTAAATTCTTTAGTCATTTGATTTCACTCCATGTTTTACCATCACTCTCTCTGATTGGTTGCTTGTCAGTATAATCACTCCACCTGGTCAGAATAACATCAACGTACTTAGGATCAAGCTCCATAGCATAACATCTTCTTCCGCTCGACTCACATGCCATTAAAGTACTTCCGCTTCCTGCGCATGGATCTATAACGAGGTCGTTTGGCCGACTGCTGTTCTTTATCATCCTTTTACTTAATGCCACTGGTTTCTGTGTGCTGTGAAGATATTCGTTGCTTGGATCTCTTTTCTCACTTAATATGTCACTGTTCAGTCTTATACTTGAAATAATGCTTATTAATTCTTCCTTCTTCAAACTTTCAAGGTCCTCTATAGTGCTGTTCATGATCATTGTTGTGTGTGTTCTGTCTCCGTACCATACTGGTTGATCTTTCTTTCGGCAGTAGAGTATTGGTTCGTGTGTCCAATGATAGTCGCTGTGTCCGAGTACGTGTCCTTTTTCCCATATCAAAGTTTGTTTAATAAGGAATCCTGCTTCTTTCAGACTGTTCTCAAAGATTATGTGATCGACTGATGCGTAGCAACTGTACATTGGTGCGTTCTTCTTAGTGAATGCTTGCACGTTCTTGTAGATTCCGAGTAAAAACTGGTATAATTCGTCTTCTCGTAGATCATCGTTCTTCAGCACATCCCATTCTCTTCCGTTTGGATTGTTCGTTCCTTTGTAGCTTACTTCGTATGGTGGATCAGTCCAGCACAAATCTGCAGTCTTGTCAGTCATTAGTTTTTTGAAATCTTCAGGGTTAGTGCTGTCTCCACACAGTAATCGGTGATCGCCAAGAACATATACTTCTCCTTTCTTACTCTTTGGAACTTCAGGAACCTTTGGTGTTCTGTCAATGTTTTGTTCCTTCTGTTGTTGTTCCTTGTTTGATAGTATCTCATCAAGTAAAGGCTCATCAAAACCGCTAAGTGTCAGGTCTATTCCTCTTTCTTCGAGCTCTTGTAATAAACTTAGTAATTTGTCATCATCCCATTCTCCGCTTATCTCGTTGAGTGCCATGTTCAACAAGCTTTCTTTGTCCTCGGGAATATCCACGTATGTTACTGGTACTTCTTTCATTCCGAGTTTGATAGCTGCTTTTAATCGTTGATGTCCTCCCACGACAATATTGTTCCTGGTCTGATGTTTGTTCACGATGATTGGATCTACGAATCCGAACTCTTCGATCGATCGCATGAGTTTAGTTAGTTCTCTCTTTGTTATCTTTCGAGGATTCTTCTCGTTAGCTTTCAGTTCTTTGATGTCTACATTAGTTATTTCCATAATTAATCAACTCTTCTCCGTTCTTTTTCTTCCATCAATAAATCCCAATCATCTTTGTTTCCGTTTCCTGTGTCAGGATGTAATCTTTTAATCTCTGATTTTAATTGTGAATCAGTCATATCTCTCAACCTATCATTTGGATCAGGAAGTGCCTCGTATCCTTTGAATGCTTGTTCTGTTGTTTCAATTCCTCAATCTATACTTAAGACTCTGTAATGAAGAAATTGCTCTACTGCAGCGAGATTATTCGTTATACTATCTTGCAATATGCTTTTGAAATGATATGTGTTCTTTCCGAGAACATACTCTACTTCTCCTGGTCCTATGATGATACTTGGGTTTTGAACACCTATTCTTCCGAGCCAGTTTCTTATATCTCTCTTCAACTGGTCGGCAGTTCTGTTTGTCTTTATCCTTTTGAATTGTACTTCACTTGTTATCACTCTTTCGAGTTTGCTTCCGCAGTCAAGACAGAACTTACCTTCTTTTTGTGTTCTTCCACATTTGTTACATTTGAGTATTTCCATTTTTTTCTCCTCATCGTTTGTCAATCTTAATATGCTCTCCTTTTCCTCTGCTATAAACATGAAACTTATGAACAACACATTCTCTTGTGAAACAATCCTTAATTAAACGCTCGTCTTTTTCCAATTGTTCATGAGCTTTTTGTCGTTTCTTGAAAGTGCTTTTAATCTCGAATGCAAAGTATCTTTTTCCTGCTTTAGCCAGTATATCTGCTTCTCCATACTCTTTTCTGTAATCATTATAATATTGAGCGTTATGTTTGATGGTCTCGTACAATCCTGTTTTTTCTAATCTGTCAACAACAACCTTCACTATCTTGTCATGCACTCCTTTGTGATAATTATCTTCTACTAATTCATCAATATTATTTATCATCTCTGCACCAGTTGTCAATTCATTAAAATAACTATCATTCATCAATATCAGTCTGTTTTATTATAGTCCGATTGTTTCTTTTTATACCAATGATACTCTTCTTTACAATAAGGACATCTTCCTTCAATATCTAAATACATGAAGTGATGAGCATTTTTACAATCCATATTTATCATCTCCTATTAAGGGACATTACTTAGTATTGTCCCTTTTTTCACTCATAGCTTTAATTTCAGCCATAACCTTATCTTTGCACTCATTACAAACAGGAATCATAATTTCATAAGGAACTTCTTTAGTTTTAGTTCTTGCTTTCAAAATCAAATCTGTTTTACAAGTGTTACAATTTGAACAAAAGTCAAGCTTCATATCTTTAGCCATCACTTTATGCATAAATCCTACTACTTTCTCAGTTGCCATCATTAGCCTCCTTACTAACTTCCCTTAGTTCTTCTTCTAATTTACTTTGTATTGATTTCAAAGCACGAAATTCAATTCCTTCTTTAGCATTAATGTATTTAATTCTATTACAAACAACATCATAAAGCACTTGAATTTCCATAAAGTATAATTTCATCTTATTAGTCCGTTTGTTTTCTTAAATCTAATATTTCTTGTGCTTCAATTCTCATCTTTATAACAGGATGAGTTTTATCTTTGAATATATCATCAGGATAAGTTTCAACTATCCATTCGCAAACATCATAAAGTCCTACTTCTAATTCTCTTAAATTCATTTTGATTATTCTCCGTTTTTTCATATTCTTTCTTTATTTCTAAAGCTTCTTTGTGAGTATGTGCATTATCAATAGTAATATTATTTTTATCAACAACTTGCCAATATCTAATTATCCTTGCTTTTCGTTTCATTTTTCACATCCTATTAAGGGGCTTTTGTTCAACCCTCTATCTCTCGTCAATCAAGGTTAATTATTTTACTATAAGTAACCCTCAATTATTTGTTTCTTCCTATTGGTAGTTCTGTCTTTGTTAAATAATCATAAAGCTCGTTTACTTTAGGATTATTATCATCAGTCATGTGCCAGCGATATATTGGTTGTTTCATGGTATCAGTCTCCAGTGTAATGGTTGCAACTTGTGAGCATGAACTACTGCTTGCAGTTCATTCTTGATTGCTTCAAGCTCACCATCTGTTTTTCCATAACAAGTAATATTAAATTGAGCGTTCACTTTTCAACCACAACTATTGGTTCTTGAGTCATACATCTTACTAAAGCATCAACACCAGTCATTGCGTGTTGCTTAGTAGTATATCCTTCTCCTTGAGCTATTATCTTACCGTTCTTTGCTTTAACTCTGAATCTCCATTCAGCTCTTTTGTCTTCATACACTTCAATCTTCACCATGTTCATCCCTCATATCAATTTTTTTTATCTCGAAGGACTCTGCTTTGCCTTCAGGATCAAGATTCTTTGTTTCAACTTTAGTATTTTCCATTAAGTACTGTTTACACCAGATGCACATCATTCTCCCTTCTTTGTCAGGAGCTATGTGATGTCTTTCGTCTCTTGCTACGTTGCAAGTTCCATGATGAGTTATTGTTCCAGGTGTCATTTCCAGTCTCCTTTGTAAATATGAGAATTTATTTGTCCTTGTAGTTCTGCCTTCTGATAAAGCATTCCTCTCTCGGCTAAAAAATACATTATTTTCTCCATGTCACTCTGAAAAACCATTTGTTCTCTGAGTTCATAAGATATTCTTCTAATTATAGAATTCTTTATGTGTTCTGGCATTCTCATTGCTATCTCAAGCCATCGATGAGGATGTAACTCGAAACTAATCGGTTCATAGTCTTTTCTTTTCATATTTTTTCACCACACATTATTTGAATAGGAGACTTGACTGGCCCTTTGAATGAGGGAAAAGAGGTGAGTCAACAAACCCTTGCATCGAGTTAGCCAATCAAGCCAAACTGGGAACCTCGGGAATCGAACCCGCACTCATCATTGAGGTAATAAGTCTCTCTATTGGTAGTTCCCATAATACCACCGATACTCAATTCGAGGTAGGTAGATGTGCATCTTTTATTCTCGGTAGCCACAAATAAAAAGATGATCAGATATTCTCCACCGCCTGACAACGGCCAAAAAGGATACTTGATCCTCGGAGCATTAATTAATGTTTTTCCTCTTCATCTTAGCTTTAAGAGTCACATAAAGAGTTGTTTCCTCTGGAGTTAACTGATCAAGAACATCTTTCTTTATCTCGTCCTTAGTCCTACTCCATACGTTAGCATACCATCCTGTGACATCTTCCTTAGTACTGATCGCTTCTCTTATGCTTTTTGTCAATCCTTCGAGACGATCCTTTTCGTACTGAACAATAGCTTTTTTCTCACTCTCTTCTTTGATAGGTCTTAGAGTGTTTAATTCTGAGATAATATCATTTTTTTGTTCTTCAAGCTTCTTAATGAACTCTTCAGACATATTGTTCTCTGTGTTCTTAAGTGATTCTTCATGCTCTCGCACTATGCTTGTGAACTCTCTGCTCTTCCACCATGAAGTACTTTTTAGTGTTTGTGTTATCTTTACATCTCCATTGTCGAGTAGTTCGTACTCGTGGATTGGTTTTTCACTTTCGCTCTTGTACGGAGCTGCTTTACTTTGATTTGGGTTCATTGTTTACACCTTTTGTTGTTTCTTTTGTTGTTTCTTGTGATTTTTTCACAATATCATCAGATAAAACCTTTGTTTCAGGTTTTTCTTCCTTTACTTTAGGAACATAATTGTTGACTGCTTCAACAAGGTCTGCGAGCTTCTCAGAAATAGTTTCTCCTTTTTCAGTAAGAGTGATATTGTACTCTCGGCCTGATTTATCCTTAGAAATAACACCCTCTTTACACCACTGGTCTATAACATTCCTTAAGTGTCCCGCGTTGATATCGTTGCTTTTTGCGAGCTCATCTATCTGCGCTGTCTTTCTTGTCAAACTTATTAAAAGCTTGGCGTACTTTTGGTTGTATACGAATCGTTCCATTTTTCACACTCCTCAGTTAATTAATTTATATTTTTCTATTAAGTCATCAATCTCATGTTTGAGTAACTTATCCACTTGCTTGTTAATGAATAGGATTTTTGGCGATGTCCAGCTTAATTGTTTCTTAGCTCTCTCGATAGCGTCTTGTAATGTTGATATGTCTTCGAAGCTCCATCCGTCAACAACAAAAAAGTATATTTTGTTTTGTTCCATTGATTCAAGAGTTTTTAATGCTGATTCAATGTTGAGGTTTGCTATCCTTGTCACATTGGAGAATTCTCTTAATAAAGTTTTCTTGTTAACATACCATAATCTTTTTTTTTGAAAAAAGTTTTTAATTCTTCCAGGCTTCTTGTCAGTCATTCTTTTTTCTCCTTCTTATGCCATATCTCTATCTT
>Ga0307928_10004501_pt1 | contig 10570 bp, 23 predicted proteins | sample AceLakmetagen232_FD_201815 | JGI IMG/M metagenome (GOLD analysis project Ga0307928, IMG submission 201815) | Saline water microbial communities from Ace Lake, Antarctica - #232 | ecosystem: Environmental > Aquatic > Non-marine Saline and Alkaline > Saline | place: Antarctica: Ace Lake...
CTAGTAAATTAGGAGGTTATGATGAAAGTTAGTCTGTTGGCAGAGTTGATGGCAGTGAGGAAGTATCCTTTTGTAGTGCAAAGAGATGATTCTGGGTATTATATAAGAGTACCAGATTTGAAGGGATATGGTACTAGCATATCTTCTATTGAAGAGTTAGAAGAGAATGTATATGATGCGAAGTTGTCCTGGATACAAGCATGTCTGGATAAAGGATTAGAAGTTCCTGATGTGAGTGATATGGATGGTATAGAGAAAAGAAAAAGGGAGTTATATAATATTAATATATATGAAAATGGAAAGGTAGTTAATAGTATCAACGGTTTGACTAGTGTTCAGATGGCTGACATTAGAAGCTGCCTGATGAGAGAATGTGTTTGTTTTCGTATAGTAGATAGTGAATAAGGAGGTTAAAATGTGGTATACTACTACTGGTAAGGGGATGTTGCAGAGAGCTTTGGAGGAATTAGGTAATAAGTTGGATGAGATACGTAAATAGGTAGATGAAAGAAGGGTAAAGTGTAGTAAGTCTGAGATGTTAGAGGTAGTAGTGGGAGCATTATTTGATTTAGAGTATATGACTGCTGATGAAGCTGGTAAGAAAATCTTGGAGGAGGAGTGGCTACAGTATAAGTTCGAGGCATCTAAACGGTACGATAAATAGAGGAGGTATAGACATGGGACGTTCAGTTATAGTCAAGTGGTTGGCGACCAATATGCGTAGCTTGGTTGGGACGTATGGGATGACTAAGAAAGAGTTGGTAGAGAATATGAGATCTGAAGAGAAGTATAGACCTGATAGTTTCCGTGATGGTGACAAAGTGATGATTCTGAAACAGTTATCAGGTGCAAAAGGTTATTCTAAGATCATTATCTATGGTAAGCATTGGATGTTGCCAAAGGCAGATGATAATGATTTTGAAAAGGAGTTAGATAGAGAACAGGATGCTTACTATAGAAAGGATGATAGACAAGTTGGGTTAAGATGTCTATCTTCAGTGGATTAGAAGAAAGGAGATGTATATATGGAAGTAAATTGGACTATTAAGGTGTATAGTGATAGTGGAGAGAGTGAGACTATTAGAGATTTATCTTACTCTCAGATGATTACTATCGGGAAGTTGTTAAGGAGATTGAAGGTTAAGAAGTGGAGAATATTGAAGTTTGTTGATGGTAAGTATTATGAGAGATGGATAGTAGAGTTATAGGAGGTATAGAGATGATAGTAGTTAGCAAGGAGTTGAAGAGGGAGTCTGGAAAGATGGGATATGGTTTTGTTGAGATAGATAGAGATATAGCTACTCTGAAGTTATGCAGAAATGATAGGAATGGTGAGACCACAACATTTGAGTTGTGGTCGTCTAATAGTGGTAGTATAAGAGATTACTGTTATGATAGAATACTCAATAAGGCAAGGTATGTTAGGGTATACATACCAAGATATTGTCTATATAATTTAGTTGGTGTATTAAGATTGTGTATGATAGGAGATGAATTATTTTTTAAGGTTAGATTAAGAGATGATTGTGAGAACTATAAAAAGAAGGGGTTTATGCATAATGAGTTGTTAGTTGATGTTAATCGTAAAGGTAAGATAATAGCTGAGAGTATAACGATATACAGTGAGAGTATAGATGTTATGCATATAGGCGATTTTGATTTAAGTAGGAGGTAATAGTGAAGATAGATGAATTGAAGAAAGATGAATTTGAAATGGTTAAAGTATTGTCAGATGTAACAATAGATGTTGGATGTGGTAGGGATTTATTGCGTAGGCTTTGGAATGTTCTTGATCATTATACGAATAGAGAGAATTATTATGATTTATTAGGGAAACCTGATAGAAGAGATATGGATTAAAGGGGGTAAGAAGATGAATGTTCAGTTTGCAACAGCTAATAAGGATGAAGCGAGAAAGCATATAGTGGCAGCTCTTGGGGAAGAGTATGCTGGTAAGATGGAAGATCTTATTAAGTATCTTATTTTGAAAGTGCAAGAAGGAGTTATAAGAGTTGGAGATCCTATAATGTATGGCAATAGTTCTCCTATTTATCCTACAGATAAGGCTACTGCAGATGACAAGGATGAGCTTAGGAGAAAATATGTTGAAGCAGTTGAGAAATTATAATATAAATGGAGTATTATTATGAGAACTATTAGGACTTATATGGCGGATGGATGGGCAGATGAAAGAATTGTATATATCCTGAATGAGAATGATGCTCAGCGTGTAGCTAGAGAAATATTGAATAGAGGATTGACTCATTATGAATTGGAAAAGATACATGATGGGCTCAGTGCTCAGATAGATTGGAAAGGTGCAATAAGAAAGGTTATAAATGAGCGTGTTGAACATATTGATGGAGAATCATTTGATGATAAAAGAGATATGTAAAAAGGAGGTGAACTGGAAAGATAGTTAGATGAGAATAGATTAGATTAGTGGTAGAGATAGACAGGGAAAAATAGATATAATATAATAAAAGGAGATATAAGATGTCTTGGAATCAAGATCCCGAAGGTGTGAAGTTAGTGGTTAATGGTAATGCTAAAGTGGTGATGCCTAGTGATAATTTCACTGAAACAGTTAAGAAGATGGCAAAGGATGCTGGATTAAAAACATTCCGAGTTATAGTGGATGGAAATGAAATAGAGAATCCTGGAGATGCCCCAGCTGATTTCAATGGAGTTACGGTAGTGAAAATAGAGCCTTATGATGAGGCGGGGCAAGAATAATAGAAGTATGATTGTTGGGGGAGTGGTGATAAGCCACTCCCTCTACATTAGGAGGAGTAAAAATGGTAGCATTAGGTGTGATATTCTTGATTCTTAGTGTAGTAGTAATATATCTTGGGGGAAAATTAGATGTCTCTTGGGATGTTTGGTCTTGTACCATAGGTACAGTATCTCTGATAATCGCTTGTATTGTACTATGCGTTAGCATATGTATATACATCGATTCAATGTTTACGGTAGCAGATGTTCATTCGTTCTACGAGGTCAATAGAGATAATTATGCTGTAACTATTACAGAGACTAAGGAAGCGATGTTGCAAGTAAGAGCCAATGGTGGTGTAAATATCCCATTAGAGAATATGCAACAATCAACCAACTGGAGTGCTAGGATTAGCGAATATAGAGATGCAGTTGTTGCATATAACCTAGACCTGAGAAGATTAAGGATGCTTAATAGTAATCTAATACTAGCTAGTGTATATGCAAATCCATCTAAAGGATTAAAGTATATAGAGATGGTTACGTCAGAGTAAATAGGAGGTGAGTATATAAGGATAATTAGATTAGATTAGTGGTAGAGATAGACAGGGAAAAATAGATATAATATAATAAAAGGAGATATAAGATGTCTTGGAATCAAGATCCCGAAGGTGTGAAGTTAGTGGTTAATGGTAATGCTAAAGTGGTGATGCCTAGTGATAATTTCACTGAAACAGTTAAGAAGATGGCAAAGGATGCTGGATTAAAAACATTCCGAGTTATAGTGGATGGAAATGAAATAGAGAATCCTGGAGATGCCCCAGCTGATTTCAATGGAGTTACGGTAGTGAAAATAGAGCCTTATGATGAGGCGGGGCAAGAATAATAGAAGTATGATTGTTGGGGGAGTGGTGATAAGCCACTCCCTCTACATTAGGAGGAAACTATGAATATAAGATTGTTTTTTTCTGTTGCTGATGGTGGTATGAAACTACTATCAGAAGTTGAGTATGGAGATGATGAAAGAAATAAGTATCATAATCTAGGGTTGTCGAATATACATCCTGGTGTGTATGAGATAAGAGATCAGGGAGGAGTGTATTGTCTCTGTTTGCTTGCCAAAGAATTATGTACTAGATGGGAAGGTAGGAATCATTCTTTTGATGGTGGGGGATGGGAAGGTTTCATTAGATCCAATCCTGAATTTGCTAGATATTTTCCGTATGTTAATAAGGTTAGTGAGTTTAATAGTCCTGATGAGTATTTGTCAGGACTAACTGAGTTGGTATTACGTACAGCTAAAGATAGTTTACATAGTGTTGAGACTTTACGTAGTGCATCAGCTCAAGGAGTATTAGTTGATGATGTAATAGATGTATTACCTCAATTACCATTGAGGGAGTTGTCTGTAGGTAGTGGAGAAGGGATGAGAATGCTGATAGATAATAAGGTATATACTATATCTATGGATGTTAATAGAGAAGAGACGTCTATGGTGGAGGAAGCTAAGAGACAGATGATGGTTTCTATGGAGAATACTAAGACATTTCTTCAAGGTGCTGCTGATGGTTATAGGGTTGAGGCAGAGAGAAGGATAGCTGATTTACAGCATCGTATAGATAATAGATGCGATATGCCTTTGGTTAGTATTGAGAATGTACAAGATGGGATGCGGATATGTAGGCGATCTAATAGGATTGCGTTTATGATGCCAGCAGTATATGCTCCTACCAAGATTAAACCTGAAGGAAGTGTAGAAATATTTAATATTAGAGATGCTCCCCTATGTGAGAAGAAGATGATGATAGGTTTCTGGACGTTAGGTAGTAAGATAACTGAGATTAGTACATATACACCTACTATGAAAAGTAGATTTTCTCATTACCATCAGCATCAGCCTGATTGTTGGGGGGAAGCTAGATTACCTGATAGTTGGGTAAGCACTGGCGATTTCTTTAAGTATGCAAGAGATGTAGAGAAGATATTGAGTGTTATAAATGGTAATTCCCTAGCAGTACACCATCCAAGAGGATTGCCAGATATTAGTGAAATACAACATGATGAAGGAGGTATAAATGACTCTGCTTGGACTGTATGATAGACAAGAGAAATTAGAGCTGAGTATACCATCTTCTGTGGCTGTAATAGGAGTAGGGGGGGTTGGTTTTTGGGTAGCTTATCTTGCTGCGATGAGTAGTATTCCGAAGATATTTCTGTTTGATGGGGATACTGTGGATGAGACTAATCTGAATAGACTGCCTATGTTGAGAGATGACATAGGTAGGAAGAAAGTGGAAGTGGCAAGAGAGAAAATAATAGGACTACGACCAAGAGCTGATGTAATATGTATACCGCAAAATGTATCTCCAGATAATCTGAAGATGGTTATTGGTAAGGATACAGTTATGGTGGATTGCACGGATAATATAGAGTCACAAAGAGGTTTATATGGGATGTGTAATGAAAGTGGGATTAGATATATCCGTGCTGGTTATGATGGTACACATATCACCATAGCGGATAGTGTACCAGGATGGGGACAAGGTATTGGTAGATATACTGTGTTTCCATCTTGGGTAGTGCCTACAGTGATGGTGGCGGCTATGGCGATTGGTAAGATGTGTAAGTATCCTGCTTTGGAGTTTAGTGGTGAGATTGATGAGATATTAAATAGAAGAGAGGAGGTTTAAATGCCAAAAAGAGTGTGGGTTAATAATGTATGGAAAGATGTCGGACAATGGAAATCTGATCTGGAAGAAGTTACGTGTAGTAGATGTCCAGATAAGATAAAGGCACATATTGAATATAGGGTTAAGAGTATGGCTGATGCTCTGCTAGAGAAGTATCCAAGACAGGAATGGTTAGGGTATTTAATAGGTACTGTAGATGAGGATGATGAGTTTTTTATTAAGGATATGATTATTCCTATCCAGGAAGTAGATAGTATGAGTGTGGTTGTGTCGCAATATCCTGAAGATATTCAGGATATAATTGGTGTGATGCATTCACATCATACTATGAGTGCGCGTTTTTCTGGTACAGATGACGAATTCATCAATGCTAATCATGCGATTAGTATTGTAGTTAGTCATAGGGAGTGGGAGATAACTGGTAGAATAAAGACCCCTTGTGGGGAAGCTAAGAGGGTAGACGTGGAGTATGATATTATCAGTCCACCTATGGATGGGATGGAAGAGTTTCTGGAGGTTGCTGGCAAGAATGTAAAGGAGAAGACGTTTGGTGGGCAGATTGGGTACGTTGGCAGAGGTTATGGAGCTGGATATTACGGAGGCGGAGATGGGTGGGGATGTGATGTCAATAAGAAGTTATGGTTGCGTGAATTGAATATAGAAGATATGTCTGATGAAAAATTAGCAGAATGTGTTCATGTTGGGCAAGTCGTAATGGATACATTTACTGATGAAGAGTTGGAAGCTATAAAGCAATTAGCGATGGTTAGAAGTTCGGAGGATTATGATAGCGATGTTACTAAAGATGTATTGGATAATAATGATATTAAGAAATTGGGGGATGGTATTGGAAAAATTAAAAAAGTAGTTGTGTATAAGAGAGGAGATAGGTATTATTTGCGTGATGAGGATTCTACGTTGGATGTAGAAATATTTAATTCGCCGTCAGTTGGGGATATATTTAGACATCCATGTACTAATGAATTTGTAGACGTGGAGGATGTATTAGAATTAGCAGTAGCTTATAAAGAGGCTAAGGCTTTGTCTGAGGAGGTGAAATAAGATGTGGAGGTTAGAGTATGAGTGTCCAGAGTGTGGAAATACTACTTTTAGTTATCTGACAGAATGCTCTCAAGATATAGGTGTTGAATTGTTGGATGATGAAGGCAGAGGTCAAGTAGAGTATGGTGATGAAGACGTACAGACAGGTGATATAATTGCTGTACACTGTAAAGAGTGTGGTTATAAGGTGCCAGAAGATGTATGGATGAATTGGATATGGTAAAGGAGGTGAGATGAGACATGATAAAACAATTATATGAGTTATTCAAGAGTAATGGCTATCAGTTATATATAGTAGGTGGATATGTAAGAGATAAAATATTGGGTATAGAATCAAGGGATATTGATTTGGCTACTGATGCTAGGCCAGAAGATATGATGGAGATGTTAAAGGAGTATAATCCTAAGCATATTGGGTTTGCTACAGTTGCATTATATAATGTTGGTAAGACTGTTGAGGTAACTACCTTTAGGAAGAAAGAGACATATAATTTGTATAGTAGGACGCCTGATGTGGAATTTGGGGATAGTATATTTGAAGATTTGATGAGAAGGGACTTCACTATCAATGCGATGGCGTGGGATATAAAGAAAGATGTATTGATTGATCCTTTTAATGGTGAAAAAGATTTGAAGAATGGTATATTGGATACGCCTGGAGATGCTGAAGAAGCCTTTATGGATGACCCACTTAGGATGTTGAGAGCTATCAGGTTTGCGAGTGAATTTGGGTATATACCAAGTGAAATGGTTGATGATGAGATTGTATGCCTATGTGATCAGTTGATGTATGTTAGTAGAGAGCGCTGGTTAATAGAAATGGATAGAATATTGTTAGGGAATTATGTTGATAAAGCATTATCGGGAATGTGGGGTTTGGGTATCTCTAAGTATGTCTTGCCAGAAGTAGAACCTATGATTGATTTTAAACAGAATGACGAATATCACTGTAAGGATGTTTGGGAGCATACTCTACAAGTGGTTAGTAGTTGTCCAAAGATTAAGAATTTGAGATGGGCTGCCTTATTACATGATGTTGGTAAGCCGAGGACATATAGAAATGTTAATGATGAGATACATTTCTATAGACACGAAGAAGTAGGTGAGAAATTAGTTGAGGTTATAGGTAGTAGATTTAAGATGAGTAATGAGGATATCAAGGAGATAAAATTTCTGGTTGCGAATCATATGCGACCTATGATGTATAATATTAAATGGAAGGATAGTGCGATTAGGAAATTAGCCATAGATGCGGGTAGGTATTTAGATAACCTTTTAGCTTTGAGTAGAGCAGATATTACAAGTAGCAAGCTTGATAGAGTCAAGGAAGGTATGAGTAATATAGATGAGTTGGAGAATAGGATAAAGAATATTAAGGAGGAAAAAATTGAGAAAAGATTGATTAGTAGAGAGAAAATGAAGGAGTTGATAGAGAAATTGGATAGTGGGGAAGGTAAATGGATTGGCCAGATGAAGGAGAAATTGGAAATCGCTATTGCTGATGGTGAGCTGTCAGCGGATAGCACTGTTGGTCAGCTATGTAATTATGTTCAGAATAAAATGATTGCAACTAACTTTTAAGGAGGAGAGTAATGATTGATAGATTGAATGATAGAAGAATATTCACACTCACTGGGTATGATATTCGACGAATAGCAAGAGAGAGGTTTAATGGTATGGGGCTTACAGGAAGTCAATTAACTATAGTTGGGAAATATATATATAGAGAAGGGCTGGATTGGAGAGACGTTGTTGAAGATGTTATAAAGAAACATATAGTTAAATCAGAAGATAATAGAGATATGTAAAGGAGATGTAGAAATGTCAAGTTATAGTATCATCCATAGGAAGATAGAAGAATTAAGGGATAAGATTATAGGTGTTATCCGTAATAAGATTGGTGCTAATACATTTGAATTTCCTAGTAGTTTAACGATATTAAATCCTGTTGGATGTAATAGTCTTTTGTATATTGAGAAAGTTACTAAAAGCGGTTGTTATACTAATGATGGTGGCTTAACGTTCCTTGGTCAGTTGTCTATTGATGATTTATATTATATACTATATAGTATAAATGAAAATTCATCAGATTGTAGAATCGTTATGAATAATTCAAGAAGAGATATGGATTAAAGGAGGTGATAAGATGCGTACTATAAATGATTATGCACGAGATTTTGGTGACGTAAAGGTAGTGTATATGCTCTTGGAAAGTGATATTCAAGAGGTGGCGGGAGATAGATTTGATATGAAACTCAATGATGCAGAGTTGGATACTATCAATAGGCATATATATAGTGAACCAAATTGGAAGGATATTGTTAGTAATACTATACGTAAGTATGTAATTAAGAGTGAAAATAAAAGAGATATGTAGGAGGTAGTTAGATGATGACTAGTTCAATACTGAGTGATTGTCATGCGACTATGGAGGCGTTGAGAATAAAGCTTGTGGAGGCGATTCATAGTAAGGTTGGCGATGATACTCTAAGAGGTAGTAGAGGTTTTTATATTTTAGACCCTACTACTTTTAGTGGTGTTGTAAATATTGAAAAAGTTGATAGGTATGGTTGTCATACTGATAGTATGCAGATATCTTTTAGTAATATGGCAGTTGATGATTTGTATTATATACTGTCAAATGTAAACGACAATAATTGGAATAGGTCGGTAGCAGATCAAAGAAGAGATATGGAGGTATAATTATGAGAAATGTATTTACTAATACAGATGTAGCTAAAGTATGGGTGAGGGGTGAACAGATGAGGGGTAGAAATCGAAACCGCAGTCTATATTTTGATGGAGATATAATATATAGCTATCATGATAGTTTCCCTGTAGCATTGAGAAGGAAAGATGATGAAATAATTAAGTATCTATTTAATTCAGATAGATATGGTTGTACTACTACAAATCATCAATCTCTGGTAAGATCTGCTGTTGGTTATGAAGTTCCTGTAGCATATTTACATTTCGGGATGTTAAAGAAGGCAGGTATAATTAGAGATAGTATTAAATCTATTGATGTCAAGATTAAAGATGGGAATTCTTGGTATCGCTACGATATGAATGGTTCATATCTATTTGAAGCTAAGAGTGAATCTACTGTGGAATGGGAAAGAGGGAATGAAACTGGGATATATCTGTTTGGTAATGATAGTAGTGCTGTATTTTGGGATGCTTTTTTCTTAGCTGAGTTAATGGATGAGAATTTAACTACGGTTGATCAAGCGTATAGGTCTTTGTTACCAGATAATTTGATGTATGATGATATTGAATTATTGAGACAAGGAGAATGGTTTTTTGTTAAGGCTGATGGTAAAGAGCTGATTAAGATAAATAGAAAATTGAGGGATGGTTCATACGAAGAAGTAAAATGGTATATGATGCGGCATCCTAATAGTGGAAAAAATTATGGGACTCATAGAGTAACACGAGCTATAGTTGATGGTGGTATAGTGTATGCTAAAGGTACTTGTAGACATAATAAGACGTGTACATCTGATCCTACTATACATCAGATGTTGAAGTTAGATGATTGGCATAAGATGTATCCAAATAGACAGAAGAGAAGTTTTAGATAAGGAGGTGAGAAGAGATGTGGACTGAGTTTGAGGATGATAATGCCAGACTTAGGAAGATTTTAGATGAGTTGGAGAAGTATATACGCAGGATGGATAAGAAGATACTTAATAGAGTAGGAGATAGAAAGATAAGTTGTCTGGATATAGGAGGTTATGTAAGAGATAAACTAATTGATAATAGGTTAAGGTCGTGGATACATCTGAAGTGGGGATTGGAAGAATTGCTTTGGAAATTAGAACGTAGGGCATTAGATGAAGGGGGTGAGTATAAAAATGAAGGATAAGTCCTATTTAGTTCTATCTGTTGTCTTTATTGGCTTGGCGGGATTCATAGTTTGGATAATCATTAGTATAATATTACCAATAATAGGAGGATAAATTGAGAGGGTATCTTAACTTGATGCAAGGAATAGGGGGTAGCTTGAGATTATGGATGCCAGACAGATATGTGTATATCCGTAGTAGTTGGATTGAAAGTATGAATTGGAAAGGATTATTGTGGTCAGTTCCAGATGAGAT
>Ga0307928_10004502_pt1 | contig 10570 bp, 20 predicted proteins | sample AceLakmetagen232_FD_201815 | JGI IMG/M metagenome (GOLD analysis project Ga0307928, IMG submission 201815) | Saline water microbial communities from Ace Lake, Antarctica - #232 | ecosystem: Environmental > Aquatic > Non-marine Saline and Alkaline > Saline | place: Antarctica: Ace Lake...
ATTAAATTATTTGAGGTATATATGTGGAAATCAAACGAGATTAGAATACTCAAAGACAATAAAAGACTCACAAATAAACAACTCTCAAAAATTATTAAAAGAACCCCAATTGCAATTGCCCACAAGAGAAGAGAACTCGGATTTGACTTTAAAAGAGAAAGAAAAGAGTTTGAAGATGGTTCAGGATATTTACGAATCTATGATGAAAAAGGGAGTAGATTGTGGGTTCATAGAATTATGGCAGAAAAATATTTCGGAAATATTAGAAAAGAACAGCCAGTCCACCATATCAACTTTGATAAAAAAGATAATAGAAAGGGAAACCTTTTCGTGTGCGGAAATAAATCTAATCATCGGGCTGTTCATATTACAGCAGAAAGATTATTGGGAGAATTGGTTAAGTCAGGAGCTATCCGATTTAATAAAACTAACGGAGTTTATACAACATGAAGGAAGAAGAAATAAGACAAAACTTAGAGAAAGATACCTGCTTCGTAACATCAGAACCGCTATGGGGTTTACTGAATCATCTGACGAGCCAAGGAATTTCATTATCGGAAGTCTTAGAGGAGAACCCAGACCAGAAATACTACCTTTCGGAGAGTGCAACGGAGAAGCTAAAGAATTGGTCTACCACCAAAAGAGTGATAGGGAAATTGCAAGAATCTACGACCCAAACGGAATCGCCCCAACACTCCATCTCAAAACAGGAGGATGGCAAGAGCCAAAAATAGTTCAACCAGTTCTCACGCCAGATAGACCAGAAAAAAGACAGCATGGAAGAAGATTCAAGGAAGATGGCGAACCTAGTTTCACATTGACTGGGCAAGATGTTCATGGTGTTTGTATGGGGACAATAACTGAGGCACTCGGAACAAGGCAAGGAAGTTCTAAAGAATTTTTAAGTAGTGTTGAAAAGATAAAAAAAGAAACAATGCAAATAAGAAGACTAACTCCAATCGAATGCGAAAGACTCCAGAGCTTTCCAGACAACTGGACTGAAGGAGTTTCAGATACCCAACGCTACAAACAAATGGGGAATGCAGTTACAGTTAATGTTATTGAGGCAATTATAAGAAAGTGGTTCGCATTACACGACTCTAGGGACGTACTTCATAAGGAGAGCGGAAAATGAAATTAACAAAAAAAGAAAAAGACTTCAATAAAATATGTAAATGTGGACACAAAAAAGGACACCATGCTAATAATCAATGTTATGGTGGTGGATATGGAAGAGAATATTTTTGTGATTGTAAATGTTTTGAGGAACGTGACTTAGAAGAGGCGCATTTATGAAGTACAAGAGGAATCAATATGATATTTGATGAAAATACACAAAGTAAGGAGGAGATGTCCAAATGAATTTAGGTTTTGGATCAATGATGATTGGTATGTATCTAAATATTGTTGGGATTTTATCTGTCGAAAAAACATTATTAATAATTTCTCTATCAGGAACTTTCATAATATGCGATGTTTTAATTGATTGGAACAAAGAAATTACGCAAAGTAGGGAAGGTGTGAAATGATAAACTATTACCAAGACAAAGTAAACGGAGTCCGCCCAAAAACTTTTCAAGAAAGACATGGGGAAGATTGGAGATCTAAATTATAATCAGTTAGTTTAAATAGTTTAATGGGGATCTAACAGAGTGGTTGGCGTGTGGGCGATACCCATATTGCCAATCCATTTTACATGTTAATCAAACTAAAATGTTCTAAGTGTGGGAAAGAATTTGTCGACGACAATAGTCTCGTGTGGGTTTGTTGTCATAAAGAAATGGAACGATCCTTAATAGGAAAAAATAAATATATGGAGGGTAAACAAATGGCAGAAGAAAAAACAGAAGAAAAAGTTGAAGAAGAAGAAATTGAAGAAGTTGTTGCTGAATAGAATTTAATTGCATAACTTTTAAATAGTTTTTCTATTTTGTTTTAGGATAAGGGGGTATATTTCTTGGGTCAGGTGCGTCCTGGCCCCAACTACTATCTGGTGACAAGAAACTTTTATAAATAAAGGTTATTTGGATTGGACATGGAACGGCAAGAACTTATGGAACGGTGGAAGGCTACGGCTGGATTATTTTTAAGAGACGACGTTAAAGTTTTTATTAAAACGATTAGTAACGATTTATATTTCTGTGATATTGTTTTAGTTGGTGAAGATACAATTACAGTTCAATGTTTTGGGCCACAACAAAGAAATGGAATGAAGTTTGTTTTGTATTGGAATCTGATTGAAGAGTTTGAAGAGTATCAAGGAGTGAGACCATGAAATCTTGGAAATGCCCAGAGTGTAATAAAGTTAAGATAACTAAATATGGTGTTAAGATGAAGATTTGTTATTGTTGTCAGGTTGAAATGAAAGAGGTGGAGAATGGAACAGACTGAAGAGGAGAAAGAATTAGAAGCAAAGTATCATAAAGCAGTATTTATAATTGAAGGCAATAAAAAACTTCTTAACTCCGAAGATGGATTAGATGAATTAAGATTATTGGTTGGCCCTAGAAAACTTACAAGGTATCTTAACGAACATCTTAAAAAAGAACCAAAACAAAAAGAACAAGAAAAAGAAATCTTATTAAATCCTAATGAAATTAATTGGACAGATGAGGAATATTATTCAAACTCATGGAAGAGATTAAAAATAAAAACAATAAAAGAATTGAAGAATTCAGAATCTCTATTCCAAATATTTTCTTCCCAGGGAAAAATAACTGGAAAGCCACAAATAAGAAATAATGATATTAAAACAAATATAACTTTGGTTGTTAAGGCCGTAAAGATAAAAGATGATGAAAGGATAGTATCTTATCGGTTTGTAGATGATACATATAATCGTAGAGATGATGGATATGAAGAAGATACTTTAGAAAAGAACTATTGGGTTTATGATGTTGTAGATAATGGAATAAAGAATATTGTATTGTGTGAAAAGAAATTAGATAACAATGAGGTACATACTTTTTATGGGACTCAAGTTAAAATAAATCATGGGAAAGAATTTGATAAGAATTTAATTTGTAGGGGCTCTTCAAATCTATTCTTCTGCCACAAAGCAGAGAGCACAATAAAACCAATAGATAAGGATAAATTAATCCCTTATGTTAAAAGTTTCATTGAGAAATATGGTATGTCTGAAGAAATTTTTAAGAATATGATGTTTGAATATATTTTCTTCCACCCAAATGGTTTAATTTATAATCAACCCAAAGATTATATGTTGTTAAGACACGCCCAGATGTTAAGTGGGAAGCATGAAGGTTATCCCTTACATTTCTTTTTATGGGGGGGGTTTGGAGTTGGTAAGACGCAAGAGCTTGAATGTGTTGATTATATTTTCAATGAAAGCATATTAGAAGCTGCAAACTCTACACCAAAATCACTAATTCCTTCGTTCAGTGAAAAGATTGCAAACCCTGGTTTTATATTGGGTTGTAATCGAATAGCACTTATTGATGAAATGATGAAGATGGTGGACAATGCCCGGAATAATACTAGGAACTCAGAAGATTTTAAGAACCAGCTATCTAATTTAAATTTTATATTAGAGCATAGAACAAGAAGGGCTAACTCAGGTAATGGTAATCTATATTGCCAACCCACCGCTAAATTAATTGTGACCACCAATCCTTCATTAAAAAGTAATTATATTTATCAAGAGTTAGATGTAATGGATCCTTCAACATTTTCTAGGTGTTTATGTTATGTTAAAGGAAAAAGCCATGTGGAATTTATTGAAAAGAATATATTGAGAAATTGTGCGAGAACATACGGCATACAAGAGAAGAAAGAAGATATAAATATAATAAATATAACATATAACCTCCCCCTCTTCGCACAAGATTTAAGGGACTTTTACGTGTCAATTTATGACTCTTGCCAGGTTTTTGAAGCAAAGGTCAATCAAGGTAGGTCAAATACCATTTTTGAAACATTGGTTGCAATTTCCAATAATTCAATGAAAGAAGTGTGGAAAAAAAGGGGTAAGCACCACACTATGTTGGTGCTTGATGGGATAGTAAAATATCGTTGTATTTTCAAAGACTTTGATTCTTCCTTCACTGCAACAGAAGAAGATTATGATAATGCTGAAAGGATATTGGTTGAGATGGTGAAGAACTGGGATTTTGATATGTCTATAAAGAAAGAATGGGATGGGAGAATATGAAACCAGAACCAGAAATTCAATACTCGTGTTGCGTATCTTGTGGAAAACGAAGACCCAAATCCAAACTAATTAGCTACAAACTCCAGAATTACTGCTGCAATAACTTTTCCCCTGGCAAGAATAGTTGCTACATGGCCGCGTTCCTAAAAGACTTGGACATACTAAAACACTCGGAGAAATTCAAATGACACACACATTAATCCTAGTAACATGCCCAAAATGCAATTATCTGCAGCAAACATTTAAGTCAAACGTAAAAGTTAAGTGTTCATATTGCAACAAAACGTTCAACAGGTATAAATTAAATGACAAAAATAAGACTAAAACCAAGTAAACTACCGGACAGTATTACTGACTGGCCTAGTGAAATCGAACAAGACAGGTCTAAGAACCTAGAAATGTATTACGAAAAGGTTCTAACTTGCCAGAAATGTAAGAATAAGTTTGGTTCAGATATTAAGAATTACAAAGAGAATCCTTATTGTCCAGACTGTGATCCTCATTATAGAAAAAACTTCAATAAAAACAAATGATAAAAGAAAAAAAAGAAAAAAATTGGTATAAATTTGGCAACGAACTAATTAGATCCCTTCTGCTGATTTTAATAGGTTTAGGGCTTGGGAGGTTATTATCATGCCCCTGTTGATTATAGCCCAACCTACCCCCATCTACACACCCCATACACCCCTTCAAGTTCATACTCTGGGACATTTCAGTTCTTACGAAAATATATGTCCCAGACAACCTGTGGGCAGTCTGGAGGTAACGAAGGACGGGCAAATATCACTCGCCTTTAAAACCCACAGGTTTTATATTTCAAGGCAGGGCGAGGCAAGGCTAGGCAGGGAAAGGGAGTTTGTTGGTATTTCTAAAAACCATCACATCATAGTCAGGGGGTAAACACTTCGGTGAGCCAAAACCAAACGTGAAGCAATTCACCTCTTTTCAATTAGAGGAAATGGTTCTTCCTCTACCCCTGATTTATAACTATTATAAAGTAATAAGAAACATTTATATATAGAAATAATATAGAGATAATATGGTAAACAAAAACAAACCACAAATAGAACAGACTATCGTTACTGGAAAGAATAAAAAGATAATAAGTTATCATGCTAACAAATTAGTTAAACCTTTCGGCAACGGAACCGCACATGTAATCCTTCCAGTCGGTTTAATCGGGAAAGATATTCAAGTTTCGTTCAATTGTAATATGGAGAACCCAAAATGAAAATAACCTATCAACCTTATAACCAATATCTCCAAGCCCAAACCTTTGAAACTTACAGACCCAAGTTAAAGAAGTGGGTATTAGCTATCGGATCAACTTTAATCTTGGGTTGCCTAGTTACTCCTGGCACAAACCTATTAATTCCAAGCATAATGAAAGGGGTTTGGAAATACGGATAAAATGAAAGTCGATTTATTAACTCCAAATTCTTGCGAACAAATAGTAACAGAACAAACATCAGCTCGTTTTGATTTTTGTTACAAAGAACTTACAAAATTAAGAAAACATCTTTTCAAATTAGAAGAAGAAATTAAATGTTTAAAGGAGGAGAAAAAATGAATAACGAAATAAGGTCAGCGCAATCAATAATAGAAGACGCAAGGCTTTCACATAAACTAAACCTAGAAGTTAGAAAAGCACAATACGAAAAATCGTGTGCATTAAAAGATTTATGTAAACAACAGGATTGGACTTGGACTGGAGGAATTGAAGCATGAAGTGTCAATTGTGCAGCGAAGATGCAAAAAAACTATATCCAATCCAAACAACAGTAGGCAGTGAAAAAACGAGAGATGTTTGTAGAAGTTGTTCGTTGCGCGCAGGATTCCCCGTTGATAGTAAAATTAATAATCTAAATGAAAAACAGGAGGTAAATCAAAAAATGAACGAAACAAACAAACAAACAGAAGAAACAAAAACAGAAACCACACAAGTAGAAACAGAAGCAAACTGGCTAGATGAAGAATTAAAGCAACTAGATTCTCAAGTGCCGTTCGATGGCGAGAAGAAACCAGCACTACAACTTGAAGAAAATAAGATTGCAGCTTTCACTGTAGACGCATCTAAGCCGTGGCAAAAGTATGATGATAAGGTTAATAAGGCCGTAAAAGCAATCATACCATGTAAGCGCGAAGAAGTTGAATGTATCTGGTGGTTAAATGTAAAGAATCCAATTTACAAAGATATTGTTAGAAAATGTAGAGAAGGAGTAACTAGTTTCAAAGTTATGCAGACAGGTAGTGGAGCATCCACTAAGTATAACCTTGTAGAAGAATAGTAAGTTAATAATCAACCACACTATTTAGTATTTCAGTATGGTTGAAAAGTGATTTGGGATGTTCGGGGGAAATCAAACCCCGAACTTTGATTTAAAAATAAAATGAAAAAAACAAAAACAAAATACGTGGTTCAATGTGAATGTGGAAAGCCAGTAGACATTACATTTACAGTTGAAGATTTATTGCGAAAGCAGTGTAAAAGATTAGAATCAAAATGGAATATAAAGAAATAGAACGGATAAAAGAATTAAAAAAAAGAACAATGGAGTACACAGCTAGTCACTCCACAGACCAACGGGCTAATATAATCTGGTTAGATTGTTGTCGAGAAATTGCAAATAATAGACTTATTGATATTGACAACTACGAACACAGAATTGAATCCTTGGAATTTGGAGGAGATGATTACCCATGATATTTGACGAAAATACAATTATTGATTATTTGTCTAAAAGAAAAAACAAAGAATTAAAATTAACTAGACAAGATTTTGTAATAGAGTTTAATAAGGAAGCAAAAAAACAAAATAATGAATGGAGAGCCAGGGTTGAGAATTGTAAAGGGCTAACCGGAGAAAGTTTTCAACTTTTATATATTTCTAAAAAAGAAGGATGGATATTTAAAAATACAATTTCTTTGCATATTGGAAATTACGAAAACAATTTTAGTTTTGTAAATAATGATTATTCACTTGGGGAGTATAGTAAAAAACAAAATGAAAAAATCTTTAAAATATTTCCTGAATTTAAATCGGTTTTAGAAAAAATACCAATTGCATTTAGTATCTTGAAAGACTATTCAGAATCCGCAATGAATAATAGAATTGGAAGTATTACTAAAGAGATAGAAAAATTAAAACAGGTGTCAAATTGAATCCTTGGAATTTGGAGGAGATGATTACCCATGATACTTAATGAAAATACAGTAATAGATTATTTAGTAAAAGAAAAGAAGAAGAAGAAAACAAAGTTAACTAGAGAAGATTTTGTAAGGGAGTTTAATAAGGAAGCTAGGAAACAAAAAAGTGATTGGTATGCTCATGCTGATGATTGTTCTTGGAAGGGGGATAAATTTCAATTATTACATCTCTCTAAAAAAATGAAGTTTATGAAAAGTTTATTTAACCCAGAAATCAATCTACATGTTGGACTTCATGGCGGAGATGAGATTGTTGGGGACCGTTTTTCTTTTGTTAAGAATGATTATGTTTTAGGTGGGAGATTCAGAGAACAGACTACAAATGAAAATAAAAGAATTTTTAGACTATTGCCTGAATTCAAATCAATTTTAGAAAACATTCCAATTGCCTTTAGTATCTTAGAAGATTATTCAATAGATGCAAGAAATAAACAAATCGGGGAAATTAGAAAAGATATTGAAAAATTAAAACAGGTGATTGAATGAATGGTCAAATACCCTTAACCAAAGCTATTAATTATCTTTCTGAAGAATCTGACAAAGATAAAAAGTTAGAAGATATGTGGGAATCCATTGAAAACGAAACTAGAAAAAGAGTTAATTATAAAATTCATTATAAGCGGGGCGGATCAAATAGATGTTTAAAACATATAAAGGTTTAAATACTATGGTGGATAATATAATAATATGAGACAGGTGAATATTACTTATGAGGATGCGGAATATATTCCTATTAACGACGCTAAGCAACTTCATGGTGGAAATTGGCATGATTTCTTATCCGATTTATGTAAGAAATATTTAAAAGAAAAAAATATGAAAGGAGGAATAAATGAATAAAAAAATATTAACATTTTTATTTTGTAGTGTTTTAGCTATTGGAATTGGATCAGCTGCAATCATTTCACACTTTGGTTTATTCTCAACAAGTCTTAATATTGTTCAACCAATAACTACTGAGGGTAATGTAGAACAATCGATTGAATGTTTGTCTGGTGAAATTTGCCCAGGAACAGAAATAACAATTTTAAACTCGGCACCTTTCAGTGTAGACGTTGAAATAACAAATAATGCAGAAGCAGGAATAGAAACAACTTACACTTCAGGATTAGAATTAACAAAGAAGACTGTTGATTTTAACGCACCTGTTTGGGCAATATTAGAAAATAAAGTTCAAGTTGAATATACTTTAGTAGGAAATGAATTCACAGCAGAAGTAACAACTGGAGCAATTGCAGGTTATGAATTAATTTACTATAAGGATAACAGTGACAGATTCAATAATCCAGCAACTGCAATTAAAGTTAACGACGTTGAAGGCAATCTACCTTACGCAGAAGACGGCAATGCAGAAGATAACGATTATTGTACTACAGGCGAATATAAAACTTGTAGTGGTGCAAAAATTTGGTATGTTCCAAGTGATGCTGTAACAGATGGGGTTATTGATTGGGCAAGAGCATCAGAGTTCTACTTTGAATCCAAACTAATCCAATTTAATTCAGGCGGACATATAACGATCTATGACGAACTAAGTTTCACGCCTTCGTATGGTATTGATAATAGTTTAGAAACTGGAGAATATACAATCACTACAGAAGTTAATCCATAAAAACATTTTTTTATTTTTATTTTACTTCTTTTTTATTGAAGAAGGCGCGGAGAAGAAACATGAAAAAAACAATAAGCATAATCACTCTTGCAGTTTTCCTACTAGCTACGGCTTCAGCAATAGAAGTTATAGCAGGTCAAAATACAATCTTTAATATTGGAATCTCTGAAGATGTTATTTGGGGGGTTATAGGTAATAGTTCCGATATGAATGGAATGAATTTAATTCAAGACGGAACTAATATTACTGTTTCGTTTGATTTGGCATACCAGAAAGATAATTTTACATTAATATTCGCTAAGCCGATTACAAAAGAAGTTATCAAAGAAGTTAGTGTTGGCGGCGGTGGATCAAGTAGAACAAAATATATTTACAAAAACAACACAGTATACCAAAATGTTGAAAAAGTAAAAACCGAATACGTTGATAAAATCGTTGAAACTCCAAAAGAAACAAACCCTACTAATCTAGCTGAAGAACCGAAAGATTATAGTTGGTTATTTTATCTTGGTTTGGCATTAGCAATGGTTGTTCTAATTTGGATATTTACCAAATTAATGAATAAGCAATCAGATAATCAAGACTCTCCAGTTAATAACGAAACGGAGGTGCCATATGAGTAAATGGTTTGGTTTGATTGGAGCAATGCTTTTTTCATTAGTATTTGCAACAACAGTTAAAACCACAATTGCGAATCCAATTGGAAGTAACTTAGCTATTTCCGGAGCTTTAGTGTTATTCGCATTATATAGTTTCTGGCTGTTTGTAAAGCCTAGAAAACAAAAGCAAGAAAGTAGCGGATATGTTGCTGTTCCGTAATTTACAATGGTTAACATAAAAGAGAACGGATTATATTGGTTTTCTATTTTATTAATTATTATTTCTGTTTTATTATATTGTTTAAAGATTCCTCAAAGAGAATTGTATGTTCTAGGTAGTTTCATTATATTTGTGATTGTTGTTATTTTCAAGTATATTAGATAAGGACAGAAAATATAAATAACCGCTTTGTTTATTTGTTGAATGGTTGATAACCAAATTCTTGAAACAAGAAAGCAAATAGAAGAGCAACGGAAACAACTCGAACAAGCAAGGCAAACACAAGCTACACCAAAACGAGTTGCATTTACACCAAGAAAAGAACGTGAAACTCGAAGGCAATTTGTTTCTGGAGTTACAAAGTCCGAACAACAACTTAGACAACAGCAACAACAATTTGAACAACAGGTTGCAAGAGTTGCTCCTCAACAGGCTAAGGCACAATATTTAGAACAATTTTACAAAGAAGCAACTGCAAAGATTAATACTAGGATTGAAAGAAGTAATGCAAATATTTCGAGATACCAAAAAGAAATTAATGAACTTAGAGATAAAATGTCTTCAACAAGTAGTGATAGTAATAGGAAATCGTATAAAAAAGATATTGAAGCTTATGAAGATAGAATAGATACGGAACAACAAGAGCTTCGAGGTTGGAAGGAAGGGGCTTCGGGTTCTAAAGCTTCTGTTGTTCAAAGATATTTCTCTGGACAAACAAGCAATTTAGCGGATTATTATGTTAGGAAAGAAGAGCAAAAAGG
>Ga0307928_10004504_pt1 | contig 10568 bp, 14 predicted proteins | sample AceLakmetagen232_FD_201815 | JGI IMG/M metagenome (GOLD analysis project Ga0307928, IMG submission 201815) | Saline water microbial communities from Ace Lake, Antarctica - #232 | ecosystem: Environmental > Aquatic > Non-marine Saline and Alkaline > Saline | place: Antarctica: Ace Lake...
GTCCATAAGGGAGTTTGCTTTCTGTGTAAAGAGTTTCCAGTTGAACCTCTTTAGTAGCAAACCATCTTTCAACTTCTTCCAACGACATTTCACCGCGACGAATAGCTTTAATTTGTTCGTTAGCTCTTTGAAGATTAATATCCCCAAGAGTCAAAGCTTGCTCTGCTTCGTCGCATAAACGGCACACATGGGAAAGAAATTTCGTATCGTACCCGAACTTTTCTCTTAACGCCAACCGTTTACCAGTAGGATTTTTACTCCTTGCTTTATGCAACTGAGAATATGCATACCCTTTCATTTTATGGAATAGACCTTTGTGTAAGAACATCTTACGTTTAGCTCTAACCATTTCTCCTATCTCAGTAATATGAATGATACACTCCCTATTTACGAATAGAGAATCTAACATATTTGGATTGTTGTCCATACATAGATGAAAATATCTAATAATACTATATACTGCAATATCATACTCTTTATCTATAGTGTTAATATGATGTTGTTGATATTGATCAAACCTTTTCTTTTGTTTGCCAAAACCAGCAATCTCACCAGCCAAATGCGGGAACACTACATCTTTAGGAGGAATACACCATCCGTATATGTCATAATCCGATTCTGCTGTTTCCGTACCGTATGCATGACTGCCCATATAAGTTAAATACATAACATTATCTGGCAACCAAGGTGGAGGTTGGATCAGTTTTTGTTTTTCTAGGTCATGAAGTAACACTATGTTCCAGTCTTAACTTTTTGTATTGTTCCAAAGCCATTATAGTATATGGTATTTTCTTCGTTCAACATAAATGTAAAAGCTGACGAGAGATGCTTTTTTAAAGTAAACACTCTACCATCTTTAAACGTCATTACTACATGTGTATAGTTAGTACGAGTAGCGACAAAATCAATGTCAATAAGATTGCCAGTAATATGACCATATTTTGCATCGTCTGTATCTAATCCTATTGCAGTAACGGACCCCACGTTATCTCTAGGACATCCGGCAAAACATAGTAATAGTAAGATAAATATGATTTTATACATTTTTAAAATTTCCCGTATGCAACCTGTAAGCAGGTCAAGCCAAGGTTTCTCCACATAGCAACCACTCTGTCACGATCATCCAAAATAAACCCAACTGTATACTTGTCTCTAATATGTAATTCGTACAATTCACGCTTGATTATTGCGTCATTCCGGCAATCTCCAGCTTTTCTCATAAAAAGTTCGTCGTACTCAATATGATTTTTCTTTAAGAACTCTTCCGTCTGTGATCTAAATTCCCCATCTCTCCCAGACAGTAGAATAACCCTAACGTCACGGTCACTATGCTGTATACTTCTAATTATTTGTAGTACAGGCTGATTAACTGCATCATCGCCACATTTCTCACCTTCAAACGGCCCACGATGATGTTCAAATAATGCAAGAGTCCCGTCAAGATCGATGACAATACAATCTGGAAGGTCTGGGTTATATACCGGAGTGGGGTCAGTAAAAGTTTCCGTACAATCTGGTCCACCAGCGTCAATATACTGTTGGTGCATACGCTCTATGACTGCATCAGGAACCCTAGCCTCTCGTCTCTTATTACGACGATGTGCCTCTTTTAAGGTAATAGGAAACCACTTAACTTCAACCTCAGTGTCACAATAATGCGTAGCAATCTCACGAATTTTCGCTTCGTGCTTAGGGTGCAAGTTAGTATCGTCGATAATAACATTGAAGCCCTGTGCCAATGCTTCCATAAGCAGCACATCACATGCGTGTTCCACAAACTTTTCTTTATCTTGGCTCCATTGTACACCATCTAACATCAGACGCAGAGTGTCCTTGTTTATATGCTTCCACTTACCCTGTCCTGTCTTAAGTTTTTCTAAAGCCCACGTGGACTTACCAGACGCGGGGATGCCTTTAGTAATAATAATTTTCATTTCTTTTCCTTTTTTGGTTTTAACATTCTCCAAATGGTTTGCTTATATTCCTTACCGTCTATAAGGGCAAACATTACAGCCTTATAGTCATAGTCCTTATATTTAATAGCCAAGGTCTTACGATCCATTGGCGGAGTACGCTTAACTAACTCTTTATTAATAACATTCGCTACATGTGATAGGATTACGACATAACGGTAGTTAAACTGTCTTACTGTTTCCATTACGGAATTGTAGAACTCGTCTGGTACTCTATACAAGTAGTCCCTAACACCCTTACCAGTTTGATGTTCTTGGTGCAGCAACCACCAAATATGTTTATCTGTCCATCCAGTCAAGATTTTATGGAGTCGCTTGTACTCTTCAAACTTGACCTTCACACGCAAACCATTTTCAAAGAGGGCTACATAGCCCTCGCCTTCATCTTGCTGCTCTTTTAGTAGCTCTGCGAAAGAAGGATGATAGGTTAGTTTAACATGGTCGAAACCAGCATTAACACAGCGATCAAATTCATCGTCTACATCCTTGCCTGTTTCCTTATCTATTACAGCTAGTAATTTCAACCCACGGTACTCACCATAGTTCACAACGATCCGATTCTCTGGATAAATGATTTCAAACAAGTATGTATAGGCTATGTTATAATTAAAAGTGTGACTTATAGCATTACGGTTAATCATAAGGTTAGCCATAATAGCCTGATCTGATTCAAATGAGCCTCTTGTAGCGATACGTGGCTTTCCGTCTAGGAAGTACAACACACCTAAAGAACCATCAACCTTTTCAGTCACAGTAAACTTACCATCGAACGCAGTACTATAATCAAATTTAGTTATAGAATTCCACTGTCCTTCTTTTTGCAACTCGCAGAGTTGCTCCATTGTAAAGAACTTCGTGAACGGACGCTCTATGATGTTATAGTCTTCGTCTACAATCATACCACGACATGCCATTGTAGCTTCGTTCCAGTTCCACTCTATCTGACACTTGGGAGAGTAGTTCAGGATGTACAAGTCTGCATCTGGATGCTTACGACGAGAGATAAACTTGTCATCTATCATTTTTTTAATTAGTTGGATGTTCATTTTCTCACACATTCGTTATGGTATCAAACATAATATCCATTCCATTCTTCTTCCGCAGCTTGAGATATAGGAACTACCGCGTCGGTCCAATCCATATCATACAAGCCAGCAGAGCTAAAGCCGTTGATTTCTAAAAGTTTATATGTACCACATACAGAACAAATGTCCATAGTGAATACCTTATCGGGTCTATATGTTCTATGAGCCAATACGTTATGTTCAACAAAATGTCGTGCCTCGTCATCCTCTTGCTTAGGCTGCACCAAAACCTTATATAAACCTCTATTATAACATACTTGACCTACTACTCTATCACCCGCAATAACAAACCGCCACTCTGACTTAACGTTCTTATTAGGAGCCAATAGAATCAATTCGTCTGAGTTTAAATCATATGGTGCTAAGTAGTCAGAGACAAATTTTGCGTTGTTATAATATAACTGTATAGTTGTATCAGTATCACATATCTTTTCTTCTTTTTTTGGACCATTTTGGTTATTTTGGATAGCACTAAAACCAGTAAATAATTTATTACCTTTGTTAGGTCTAATAAATAGGTCATATGATCGTAGCATCCATCTTATATCATTTAAACGTCTTTCTAAGTCTCCATATGGAATTAATACATAGTCACAATTTAGTAGGTGGTATGTAAACTCTGGGTAATATTTAGTACAGGCATAGTTTTCCATTGTGGTGTAAGCACCAGGAACAAATTTTGTATGACGTTGAATTCGATAACCAAGTTCTAATGGTCCATAATACACAACTGGACATGTCTCGTCATCGTCATCATCCCACGGTTCTAATTGTAGTTCATCACGTATATCTCTGTGTTTATAATAACTACTTATATTATTATAGTCAACTTGTACAACCTTATACTCAATCTCAGCCTTATCCAAAGCAGCAGTGAGATTGGGAGTCTCCTGCTCAAACAAACTATCTTCTATGAGCCATTTGGTTTTCATGATCTAAATCCTTCCAGTTCTTTCTTAGACCACTTACTAGGCATAATAAGTGTCCTTTTAAAGTTATAAAAAAAGGTAACAACATTGCTGCTGCTACCCTTAAATCGCTCGAACAAGAGATTTTATTTCATTATCTTCGACGAGAACGGAAAAAACCTCTGGTTTGTTGGTAGTCTTGAGCCGGAATGGCACAACTGCCCGAATCACAGTCTGGTTCTGGCTCTGGAATAGGGATTGGTTTGGGTGTCACCTTCTCAATTGTTGCCAAGCCTCCCTGTATGGAAATCATACTGGTAAACTCATATCCATCACACCCCGCAGGTAATAGTAGGGATATTATGATGCAGAACAAGAAGATAATAATCAACCATAGTTCGTGTCTAATCTTACGTAATTCTGTCTTCATCTTACAAGAACGTTTCTGTCCCATAACTAGGGATCGTTTTTGATGGAAAACCTTGAATGTCAGAGTAGAAGTATATAGAGCGACCTCCTAAGAAGTATCTCTCCCATACGTCTGCTGCCACAACAATCATTCCTGTGATAGGTGGACCAAGGACATGCTGCATGGTGCGGTCATTTACCCACTTATCCCACGCATTGTTGTAATCCCCCCACGAGTTTGCAACGAAGTAAACTCTCTCTTTCCAAATCTCTTTAGTGTCGTCATAACCAACAGTAGCCATATCGTGATTCCAAGAACCACTTCTTCTATGAATACCGTCACTACCTGGAGTATCTGCAAATCCAACGTTTTGCCCACTATGACAAGCATATCCGTTTTGGAATAGTGCCATAGCTTCATCGGCACTACTTGGAGATATGTATTCTCCTACGGGATGGTCAGAACATGCGTCCAGGACACATTTAGGAGGACCGCCACGTCCCCAACTACTACCAGTACGTGAGTCATACTCTGTAAGGTTAACACAGCCACTATAGTTCTCACGAACCATCCAGCCGTATTTAGTTACAAATGCAGCAGCACGGCCTGGGTCCATACCCTGACCAGAAGACCCTCTGTAACCATAAGTTGGTTCAGTAGCTCCACGCTTATAATATTCTTCAGCTTCACCCTTAATAAAGATTTCAACTGCTCTGGTAACATCTCTAGCATTTCTGTCTCCGTGGCTGGTACAATTTTTTATTACATAACCGTCGCTAATAAAAGAATGATCAACTTCCACTTCAATGCAATATACATATTCGTCATCTAATGGTACATCTTGTATATCGTTAATAAGACACGCTTGACCAAGAGGTATTAAATTTTTATGTTGATGAGGACGTTTTACTACATCATATAGTGCATGTGTTGAACACCTACCTATATTTACTGTGTAAAACTCTTTACTTTGTTTATAAGCAGGTCGTCTACCTGTTGTAATACGTAATCCACAATCATTAGCTAAAGTAAACATATCTATAATAAGATTTTTACTTACACTAACTCCAGACAAATGTTCTTTTTTAGACAAATGCCCGTCTCCATCTAACCACCCTTTTAAAACCTGTATTTTAATATTGTTATTAGTTGTAAAAATTTCTCTTGACAATTGTTTGCTATATGTATTACCACTGCATAAATACTTAAACAAATTGCCAATTAAGATATTTTGACATCTAACATAAGTAACTGTAGGTTTTGAGGGCACAGAATATGCATGACATTCTATACCGAATATCTCCTCAACATAAGATTTAGCACGATTAATAATGTCTCTTTCGTGTGCTCCAAGATTAAATGTTACGCGATGTTTGTCACCGCCACTACCTTCGGCAGCATATAAACCAACCAACCAAGCTAATTTCTCGTCTAGGTGGATATATCTACTAATAGATTTATGGCTATTTTTTGCACGAATCTTACCATATTCAACATCAGCAGTTCTTAATTGCTTGAAATCCGATGTTTCAACTACGCATTCTATATCGTTAGAAAAATCTAATAAGTCAAAAGTATATTTAATACCGTCATTAGATAAATCTTTACCAATAATTAAATACATATCATCTGTAACATTTTCTGCCGTAACCCAAGAAGTAGTTTGTTCTTCGTGTGACCACACCAAAAGTTGATGATCTCTGGTGCATACCATTGGTAATATCCAACCATCAACATCAATAGAAACAAGTTGTTTGTTATATTCTTTTTTGATTAAACGAACCACTTTTCGCGGTATTGATGTTTGACCACTTAAAACATATTCTCCAACCTGAATGTCTTTAAGCTGTTGCCGTGTACCATCAGCCATTCTAACCAATGTATCACCCTTCCGGCAATCTCCTGTGGTCTGGCTCTCTTCGCCAAACGCACCAGGATCATACTCTTCTCTGGCTCTCCACAACAAAGCACGTTTACCAGCACCAGGATTATCTTTAACCAAGTGCTTAATACTCATACCAGTTTTAACAATGCCTGTATCAGTAAGCATGTCACGATAATTAGTATCTACTGGTGCAGCCACTAAGCCATTATCATATAGTTTTTTAATCTCTGTTGGTGTTTTAGCATTCCAAGTCATGACTTACCCCTTTGTTGCTTCTGCACATGCCCACGCAATTGCGTTAAGGACATCTACGGTTTGAGTTCGCTTGGCATCGTTCATCTTAACGTTCTGATTGCCAAGTTGGGTCATCATTACAGAATTAATAGTACCAGCAAGATTAGCGTATTTACCCTTCATGCCAGTATTCTGAAACATTAGCTGTCCAGAGTTAGTATAAACTTTAATAAAACTATTAGTGTCGGCAATTACACCGTCATCACGCTTAACCACATCAGCCATGTCCATGTAGAAACGGGCAAGCATAGCTCCGTCTTTCTTAACATCTGGACCAGTTAGTAGAGGAGTAATATCTTTAACTGCCACTTGTAGTGCTGGTGATGGTACTGGGACTACTATGATTGGTGTAGGATCGGGATCAGGATCGGGGTCTGGATCAGGGTCAGGATCGGGATCAGGGTCTGGCCCTGGTTTACCTACTATTAAGACATGTGTAGCGACACTACTTACATCACCCTGCGTAGCAATTAGCGATAGATAATATATACCACTCTTATTACTCTCAAAATGTCCCCAGTGATATATGATTGGCTGACCATCTGCATCAAGACCACCATATATAGGTAGTTCAGTGAAATTGACTGCCGCTTCTGGGGGGATTACCAACCACTGAAAGGTCTTACCTTGAGAGCCATTGGTCTTTAACCAAGCAGATTGGTTGGCACTAATTTGGTCTGGACCAGTTATAGTGGCAACTGGTTCATTAACACCAACTGCTACAGGAACTGCTGGTGGAGTATTACCACTTTGTGCTTGTACCGTTTGGCCATACGTAAAAACTACAACCAATAGTCCAAACGCAAGACTCATCATTGCGTTTCTCATCTTAATTCACCTTATTCTGCGTAATATACGTTAGTAAAAAGTTCGCCCATAGCTTCTGGGGTCTGTTCAGCACCAGCGTCAAAGATAGCCTGTACTACATCAGGACCAATTTTACGATATTCACGCCAACCAAGTTCTCTACGAACTTTCATGTTGACGAAGAGACGTTGCCATCTGGTAGGCTCTTGGCACATACCCACGGCATCTTCTGGGGTCTTATTGCAGATGTCTGTTATAACAGGCAGCAACTGGCCTATAATCTCCATAATAATAAGAATAATAGAGATATCAAACTTGTATGTATCTCCAGGTAATTTTGCTGCGACTTGAGTAGCGGCTTGTTCAAGATTCATTTCGTTCTCCTAAGATAAAAGTATACTTTTGCACAAGGACTTGTGCTACTATATTATATACTTTTGGAGAGTTATATGTATCTAAATTTCGCTACATTCTTTTTTTAACTGAATGCAGGGTCTAGCAATATATCCACTAAATCCTTGATTTCTTTATAGACTTTGCTTTGAACTTTAAAATTAAATTTTTTAGTAGCCTTATCCTTAATCCACTCTCTTAGGTCATTACCAAACTCGGAAGACCTTGAGGCCCAGTCGCACACCAACTCGGCCAGTTGGATTCTTGGCATATTATGGATACCCCCCCAATATTCGGGGTGATGTTTGTTAGTGTCCGTATGATTAGCAATCGCAGCTTTAAAGAGATCGGTATTCTTAGCTTTAAATTCTGGACGAATATATAGCCATTCAATACCGTTAAACTTAGAATGATCGTGTAGATAACTATTGCCAATGAGGCGTTGTCCCAACTGTTCTTCTCCATCTTCTATTAAGCGTTCACCTAATATATGAGCAAAACTAATGACGTTACCAATATGCCTACATAGGGCATCCAAGTGCTTTTGTTCGGCCTGTTCGTCTGTCATATGTATCAGTACTTAGTACTTCTCCACTATAAATAAGAAAGCCATACTATAAGAATAGTAAACAATACAGAGGGTAAGACCAAAGCAGATATTACAACACCCAACACACACAATTCCTTCCACAGGCATTTTGCGTTTGGATGCTCTACTTTAGGATACCAGTCTTGTTCGTACGTAAAACATGTCCTATTGGGTTTTGATCCGTGAAAATTGTATGGGTCATCGTCCATATTAATATTCCTTTAAATAAAGCAGAGGCCAAGGGAATCGAACCCTCACCGCCAAGTAAATGACGGAACAGATTAGCAGTCTGCCGCAACGAACCAATATTTGCCTAGCCTCTACAGGGTAATCGGGGAGGATTGAACTCGCCTCTTTGTGATTCACAGTCACACGTGCTACCAATACACTACGACCACCATAATTACGTTAGCCATGTATATGTTAAATATAATAAGGCAACATGTAAGAACTGATCAAAACCAATTACTGTAAAGAAATCATGTATCCTATTCTTACTGTAGAGATACGCGGTTAGTTTACTACTACCAAAATCTAATGCTAAATGGGCAAAACAGTTTATAACCATAAAGGCCATCCAGTTAACGTCACCACCTATCCAAGGTATGGTATCATGACCCCACGGTAATGAAAATGCTGTTCCTATACCTAATACAGCCCAGTATATACATATGTGGTCACACAATACACTAAAGTCTTTATGTTTTTTAGCCGCAACCTTTCCAGACTGCAACAGAAAATCACCAACCCAGTGCAAAAATAGTATCCAAATAAACATTCATTCTCCAATAAAAAAGTACGGATGACAGGATTCCAACCTGCAAGCTCGCAAGGAGCGTAAGGGCTTAAACCTTATGTGTATAGCATTCCACCACACCCGCAAATTATCCTAAATAATCAAAAAGCCCCATACCCGCCCATGTTTCACCACAGTCAGGACACTTATAAATATTACGATGCCAAGGCATTACATATTTAATATATAGGTATTGGTTAGGATGTGTACACTCAGCAAGTTCTTCAACCTGTATTTTGGTATCCACAAACTCTTTGATCTGCTCTTGAGCATCTGCATCCTTAGCAACATGCTTCATTCGTCTGCCTTCGCTACGCCAACTGCTATGTGTTCTATCACACTTGTGTGTGCGTGGAGCATCATGTTGTCGAATTTCTGGAAGTTTATGATACATATTTGACCTTAGCGATATATAATATATATAGAGACAATATTTTGTTTTGCCGTTACGTCTATATATAAGGAAACTATTATGTCCAAAAGAACCTATACAGATCAACAATTTATTGACGCTGTTAATACGTCATATTCCATTGCTGAAACATTACTTAAGCTCAATTTATGTGCTGCTGCTCCAAATTATCGCACTTTCCATAAGGTTGCTAAGTCTCTTGGTCTTGATACGGCTCATTTTAAAGGCCAGGCTTGGCGTAAAGGACAAACTTTTCCACCCAAACGACCAATTGAAGATTACTTATCCAATAAACATACGATCAATAGTCATCGTCTTAAAATACGGCTTATTGAGGAAGGTATTTTTCAACGCAAGTGCTATAAGTGTAATAGTACAACATGGAACAGCCAACCAATTCCAATACAACTAGAGCACAAGGATGGTAATAACCAAAATAACAATCTTAGTAATTTAACATTACTATGTCCAAATTGTCATGCTCAAACCGCTACGTACTGTAGGAAAAAATCTTCGTTAAACAAAATCAAACAACCTGATGGTCGTGCAAAACCTCGTTCTGCCACACGTAAAGTTACACGTCCTAGTTTACAAACATTACAACAAGACGTTCAAAATCTTGGCTATTGCGAAACAGGCCGTAAATATGGGGTGTCTGACAACGCAATACGCAAGTGGATTAAATGTTATCAAAAGTACCAACGACAGGACTCGAACCTGTAAGCCCTTACGAGCAATAGTTTCTAAAACTACCGTGTTTTCCGTTTCACCACGCTGGCATAAGCAGGCCGACCAAGATTTGAACTCGGAAAAACGCCTTTGGAGAGCGTCATGATACCGTTTCATCACCGACCTATTTTTTCTTTAAATTCTTCCAACTCTTTTTGCGACGACTTAACATGTTCCCTAAGTCTCTTTAACTTCTCTTGAGGATCACGTAGCCGCCAATTAACTACCCTCCAACGAAATCTTCCTTCAGCATTAGCGTCTCGCAACTCCTGTGGAGAAAACCACATG
>Ga0307928_10004507_pt1 | contig 10564 bp, 8 predicted proteins | sample AceLakmetagen232_FD_201815 | JGI IMG/M metagenome (GOLD analysis project Ga0307928, IMG submission 201815) | Saline water microbial communities from Ace Lake, Antarctica - #232 | ecosystem: Environmental > Aquatic > Non-marine Saline and Alkaline > Saline | place: Antarctica: Ace Lake...
TTATTCGTGGCTACAATGAAGAGGAGGCAATGGTAGCTTAATTTTAGAAAGAACAAATTATGCTAATCGATAAAAGAAGACGAAAAGCTTGTGTAGCTCAACCGGCAGAGCGCCACGGCGTAATGAACCTGAAGGTTGAGGGTTCGATCCCCTCCACGGGCGTTAAAAAATGTAGGAAATGTGGTAAATCAATACCTTGCAAAGTAGTAATTGATGGTAAGGCATTACTAAATGACCGAGCGGTTAACAGACAGCACGGTTAACAGGGAGATATCAAAATGAGCGAACACACGATGAAACCCACAATCGAGGCGGCGAAGGAAACGGCGCAGCGGATGAATGCCAAACAGGTCGTCATAGCAGCGTTTGATTACAACGGGCGCATGGCTGTTGTTTCGTACGGGATCACCAAGGCAGAGTGTCAGGACGCGAGACGCCTTTGTGACGCTGTCGCTGATAGCATCGAGGATGGGACGCTGCCTGCGCCGGAGGTCAACAGATGACGTACATGCCCAAAATCGTGAGGCACGAGGACGATGGGTCAAGGACAGACATGGCGCTGGTTGCCGTCGATGCCGCGTCAAAGATGCAAGAGGAAATCAACAGGCTGAGCGACGAAGTAGAACGGTGGAAGCTGGCTTCTGGGCTTGAGCGCGGCGGCGATCCAGACGGAGTTACGCCGGACGCGTGCCGCAAGTATTGGGGGAATTTCGAGCGCATCAACACATCGCCGGTTTTGCACTGGTCGCATGTATCGATGGGCGGTGGTGATAGCGGCTGGAACCTATTGCAATGTAAGCCAGATCATCCGCAACAGCCGACCCTGTGCGTGGAGAGGATGCCTGATCAGTATCACGCAGCACAGGTGACGATCACATGCCGCGAGCGAGACGGCGACGACGAGATCGTAATTGCGGATGTGATCGTGCCTTACCGCGATGATATTCCCGACTGTTCAATCTGTGGAGGCAACGGGTGGGTTGCGGGCGCCGACACAAAGGTAGAATGCCCGTGGTGCATGGGCGACGAACGAACGCCAATGGACGAGGCCAAGGAAATAGCGTGCGCCATATACTGGTCCTGGATCCGTTCTCCGAATGGCGGCGGAAAACATTCAACCGTTAACAGACGGTGCGGTTAACAGCGGATCGTGTGATTCCGATGGGTTGGGCTTCTGGCGCGAGAAAAGTTGAACGGTGAATTATGAGAACGCGACGCGACCCCGCCCATACCGTTCCACGCGACTACCCCTCGCAACCCATCACAAGTCAGCGCGACAGACCCTATCGCTCCTGCTCGCCGCGACTATCCGAGCCGACCCGACCCCCTCGCGCGCCAATGCGACTATCCAGTCCGACTCGCGCCGCCGCGACTACCCTTGCCGTCCCGCCTCAAGCCCCGCGACGCACCCCCGCGCTCCACTCCGTCTCAAGCGACACTCCGCGTCAGACCGTTCCGGCCCGCGCGACAAGCCGAGCCCCCGCCTCACGATCCGTCTCGACTATCCACCCTCGTCCCTGCCGCCTCGAACCCCGCGACAAGCCTGGCCATGCCAAGCCGACCGATCCGACCGCTCCATGCCAACGCGACAAGCCGACCCCGCCCAATCCCTTCCGCCTCGAGCGCCAGACCATGCCAGTGCTTGTCCAGCCACTTGACACCCCCGCCAAACCATCCGATCCTCCAGTGGTAGCCCAACAAAGGCCAACCACTGGAGGACTCCCATGGCAGCACGAAGCGTTGTAGTCGAGCTCAACCAGGAATACCAACCCGAGGACCTGGACCACTTGAGCAAGCAGATCGCTGCGACGTTCGAGTGCATCAGGATCCACGAAGCCAACAAAATCGGCGAGGGCGGCCTGTGCATCGCCCCGACGAGCGCCAGCACGCAGGCCACGAGCCAGGACGCGACCGTCGCGGGCCTGGACAGCGAGGTCGCCGGCGCTTGTACCTCGGGCGCCGCCGTCGAAGTCGTCTCCACTGACGCCGGTGACACCGCGAAGGACGTTACCGTCTATGGTCTCGATGTCGCTGGCGATCCGCAGGTGGAAGTCATTGCGACCGATGCCGCAAACGGGACCACGCCGGTGGCGGGGACCGCGCTTTGGAGCGCTGTCTGGGGTGGTTCGATGGCTGCTGCGGCGGGCACGGTCTCGATCACCAAAACGGGCGCTGGCGCCAACATCATCACCGGCATCGCGACGGGCACGTTGACCAAGGGCATCGACGCCACCGCGATCACCTGTTTGCCGTATGGGCCGATCGATATCCTGGCCGATGGCGCGAGCGTCAAGCGCGTAATCATCGTCGGGACTGACAGCGCCGACGCCGCGCAAATGGAGCTGGTCACGCTGACCGGTGCCGTGGAAGTCGCGGCGCTTCTGGCGTTCAAGACGGTGACGCTGATGATCACGGGCGAGGTCGAGGTGGCCCGTACGCTGACCGCCCGGGCAAACAGCGGCGCAACGGTTTGGCGGATCAACATGTCTGAGATCGTCGCCGCCGTGAACGAGCTCGGGTTCGGTCTCGTCGCCGCGGCCGACTACGTGATCCACGACACCAACCTCTACCCCGGCACCGCGGAAGAGGGCACCGGCCTCGAGATCTCGATGTCTGCCATCGCGACGTTGGTCCTGAAGAACGTCGCGGGAACCATCACGCTCGCCGTCGTGAAGGGAACCCCCGCCCTGCACGCCAGCGTGGTGGCCCCGACCGACGCCGAGATCACCGCAACTGTGGGTGCGGACAACACCTGGATCAAGGTCGCCACCTGCACGATCAAGCGAACGGGCGATACGACGGTCTCGCAAACGCAGGACAACACCGTTCGGCCCATGCTGGGCGTGAACACGCCCTACGCTCTCGGCGACCTGTAGGCCCATGCGTAGGCCCATGCACAGCCCTTCGATCGAGCAAGTCTGTCTGGCCTACACAGATCTTGGCTATGTCTGGTTCAAAGAAGGCGACTGGAATACCAACCTGTTCGCGATCCGATCTGCGGAGACCGAGGCGGGAGAGTTCGACGATTTGCTTGGCGTGGCCTATCGGCTCGACGGCGAATGGCACGTCGAGTCCTGGCCAGCCACCACTGACCCCAGCACGCCGCTGCTCAAGCGTCCGATCAACGTCGCTGGCACCGCGATCCTGGTTCCTGGCCAGTATCGCAACGCCTATCGCATCGGAAACCACCGCGGATATGAGGCCCTCGTGCAGCGTGGCGCGGTGCGAGTCTGGCGAGATCGCAACAAGGATGACCAGCTCGACTGGGGCAGTGACGCTGGGATCTCGGGCTACTACGGGATCAACATCCATCGAGCTCGACCCAAGGGCGAGACGCCAGACGTGGGCAGCTACAGCGCCGGCTGCCAAGTTTTCAGGAGCGCGGACGACTTCGCTCGGCTGATGGAGATCGCCCGAGCCGCTCGCGACCAATGGGGAAACGGGTTTACCTACACCCTGTTGACCTCCGATCAAATCACCTGGTAGACCGAATGGCCTAGGCTAAAACATGGGAGCTAAGACCGATGACCGGCATCGCGCCCTGACGCGCGAGGTATTCGAGGAGCTGCGGCTGGCAGAGGCGACCAATGGAGGTTCGGTCAATCGCACGCCGAAGACCGGCCCACACCGGATACCGATCGACCCGACCCCCGACGCCCAACTAGACCGAGCGATGACACCCGAGCGCATCCGGCGCATACCGGTGACGATCGGGACCATGATCGCCGGCGTCGTAATGTGCGCCTCGCTATTTCTCGGCGCCAACTGGGCTATGGGTCGCGTCCGCGAGGGCCGTGCGCTCGACCTTGCGGCCCACGATAGCAACGCGGCGGCCCACCCTGATCTGCGGGCAACGCTCGGCGCAGGCATCAAAGAAATCAAAAGGCAGATCGCCAGCGACCACAACGAACACAAGATCTACCGCGCCGACATGCGGCGAAAGTTCAACGACCTTCTGCTCGAGATAAAGACCGCCAACAAGAGCCGACGACGGAGATAGCGATGCCCCTCTACGAGTACCGATGTAAAGAATGCGGAGAGGAGCAAGAACACCACCACAAGATGGCAGAAGAACCGCCGCCCTGCCCGAAGTGCAAAGGCCTGCTCGAGCGCGTGATCTCGGCGCCCAAGGTTGCTCGAGCGGGGCAATCCAGACTCGGCCAGCCCTTCTACAGCGAGGCCGAGGCTGCCGCGACAGCCGGCCCCGCTTGGCGTGAGACGGCGAAAAACCCGCACCGCCCCGGCGGCGACCGCAAAGCGATCTACTTCCATTAGCCATGATCGAAACGGTGACAGCGGCCATCTTGGCCCTCGCGCCCTACGTGGGAGAAGCCCAAGCCAAGGCCTACTCCAAGCTGATCGTGCGCGAAGTAAGGTCGGTCTCGCCGCTGGTCGTGGTCGCGATCACATTCCACGAGTCCAGGTTTAAGCGCCGCCAGCGCTCGGCGACAAACGACTTTGGGCTGATGCAGGTCCACGTCTCGGCGACAACCAACCCTAAGTATCGCGGTCGGCATGCCGAACTCTACGCGCCGCGCCTCAACTTCAGGCTGGGTATTCGATTGCTTGAGCTCTGGAAGCGCTACCACTACCGCCACGCCGGCGGCCAGCCGCACCATTGGTGGTCGCACTACAAGTGGGGCGGGATCGTGAAGAATCGCCGCTACGGCCTGGCGGTCGAGGCCCACCTACGCCGGATAATCGCGCCGCCGGCGGGCGTGTAGATGGAGCGCACGCCGCTGGTAGCACGTCTGCCGCGGGCCCTGGTCTCCACGGTCAAACCTCCCCGGACCCCCGTGATCGACGGCACGATCGCGCGGCCGCTCTCCGACCTCGTGCAGCAGCACGACGAGGTGACCCATGCGGATCTGACGGCGTCGCTCAAACGAAACGCCGTCTCACCCCAAGACGACCCGCTGTGGGAGCAGACCTCGGAGTATCTCTGCCAAGCCTCACTCGCCTACTTCTTTGCGGAAATGATCAGTGGACCGATCGACCACCCCTACAACGGGAAAAGTCTAGTAGGTCGCCACCACGAAGAGTGGGATCGGATCGTCGCGGAAAACGATCGAGTTCTGATTGAGGCCGCGAGAGATCACGGGAAAAGCCATTTCTTTTCTTTGGCCTATCCAATCTGGATGGCCGGCTACGTCAAGCCTGGATCGCTTGGCTATATTTTCAGTTCGACGCAAGACACCGCCAACGCCCTGCTCGCCCTGGTCAAAGAGGAGTTGCTCAACAACCCGAAGTTCGAGCACCTGGTTCCGGCCACGCGCGATCGACTTTGGTCAAAGAAAGAGATCCGGCTGCGCAGTGGAAGCGTTATCCGCGCGCGCGGAATGGGTGTCAAAGTCCGCGGTGGTCACCCTGACTGGATCGTCGTCGACGACGGCCTGACCGACGAGGACATCTACAGCGAGACGATCCGCCGCCGCACGATCGACTACTTCCTCTCGGCGATCGTCAACATGGTCAAGCCCGGCGGCCAGTTGATCGTGGTTGGCACGCCGATGCACTTCGGCGACCTCTATGGCCACCTGAAAGAAACTGGGCAGTATCACTGTTCCAAGTACCCTGCGATCAACGCCAAGGGCGAGATCCTGTTCCCGGAGCGCTACGACCGCAAGCGCCTCGAGAACCGCAAGCACGAGGTTGGCCCGGCGCGCTTCGCCCGCGAGTTCCTCTGCCAGCCGTTGACCGACGAGAGCTCTCTTTTCCCGTCGCACCTGTTCAGCGGCGGGGATGTGCGGCTGCCCTACAAGCTCGGCCTGCCTGCCGCCTACTGGGAAAAGCTCGGCTGGCCACGCTACACCGGCGTCGACTTCGCGATGAGCGCCAGCGCTAGCGCCGACTGGACGGTCATTTTCACGGTGGCCGTCGACCAGCAAGGCAACCGCTGGATCGTCAATTTGCAGCGCGTCAAAGGCGCTGGCTTTCAGGCTCAGCTCGACATGATCAAAGAGGAGTACGCGCGATTCCTTCCCGACGTGATCCACGCCGAAGCGAACCAGATGCAACGCATCTTCTCCGACGAGATCATCCGCGAGACGGACCTGCCGATCCGGAAGTTCTTCACGTCCGGAGTGCAGCCCAAGCAGCCCTGGCGACACGGCATGACCAGCCTGACCATGGGCAAGCACTCGATAGACCGCGGCGTTCCCAGCCTGCGAATGAGCCTCGAGAACCGGAAGTGGCGATTCCCCCGCGGGGACGCGCACTCGATCGAGTTGGTCGATGTCTGGTTCGGAGAGATGATGGCCATGGGTTGGGTCAACGGCCAGGTTTCGTCGGTTGGCGATCACGACGACACGGTCATGGCGAGTTGGATGGTCGACGCAGCGATCCGTTTGGGCAGCTTCTCTTTTTCGTTCGGGGAGGACTCGATCGAAGGCACGCCGGAGCTAGAGGAGGAAACCTTGCCGCCCGAGCTGAGAGCGACGCCGGGCACAACGCTGCCCGAGGCCGCAGAAGATGCAGAAGACGACGTGGCTGAGCCGATCCAGCCAGCGCCGCCCGAGCCCGAGGAGCATGACATGTTCCCTAGTGAGGGCGCGCCGAGGCCGGCAGATCTAGGTTTCGGTGGCCACAGCGGTGGGTTCGGCGGTAATTTCGGGTTCTAGGTCGCCCGGTGCGCTGGGTTTTGAGGGTTCCCGCTCTCCTCCCCACACGCATCGGGCGGCCCTCGGAGGCAGCAACATGTTCAATACCAGGGCAGACGGACCGTTCGGAGCGATACCAGGGCAGGCCCCTCGGCTGATCCATGGCTTGCGCCGGCGGCCACGGATCGACACTTCTGCGTTTTCCAGGCTGACCGAGATGCCCCGCAGCATCGGCGAGCTGACCCCGACCATGACCAGCGCCATCGCCGGTGACGCACCGATCCGGCATCCCGAGCAGATCGCCAACGGGCTCGGTCTGACGCTCGACGCCGAACGCGACCTCACCGCGAAGGCCCGAGAGTGGCTCGACTCGAACGATCCAGTTGCCTTTCGCAAGAGCCTGTTCCGTAGCTTGCGTGCCTTCGCGCCCAACGACTACATGCGCCGCAACGTGATCGCGCGAAGGGCGATGCAACTCTGGAAGTCCACCCGAGAGGAGCGAGCGAAGTACCAGCGCCCAGACTCCCAGCACGCCGTGATCCAGAAGTCTGACCTACGGCGAAAGTTCCGGTTGACCTACGCGCGGCCGCAGCCGCTCGAGCTTCTGTGGGTCACGCGCGAGCTGGACGAACTGACCGACGTGATCGACGACTCGCCGATCGGGTGGCGCGATGCCGCGCTATCGAAAGCTGCCGGCCACAAATACATCAAGCGCGTTCCGACTGGCCGACCGAAGCCGAAGTATCGCTACTACTACCGCCAGCCCAAAGGCAAGGGCCTGACCAGCTCGGAGGACCTAGTAGTGGGGGCAAAGTTCCGGGGCAAGCACGGGGGACTCGAGGGCCATTTCGAGGTGCTCGGGCACGCGAAAAAAGGCGTGGTTCGACTCAAGCACGACGAGTCCGGCCAGGTGATCAACGTCAAAGAGCACGACCTGCACCGGATGATCTCGAGCTACCACGCCAAGCGAACCGCAGCCGCGCAAGGCAAGCCCGCCCCCAAAGCGCCCAAAAAGCTCAAGACCGTCACGATGGCCGACTTGCAAAACGGCGAGTATGGACGGATCGAGGGATTTGGCACGGTCGAGAAGCTCGAGCACCAGGCGGCCGTGAGCGACTCGACGAAGGACTACGCGATCATCTCGCAGGGCGCCGAAGCTGATCATGTGCTGGTCTCGCGCCAGCACCGCGAGGTGGGCGATGTTCGCGAAGTGGTCGGAGAGAAAACAAAGCTCAAGCTCCGCAGTGCCACCGGCAAGGGGATCGACAACGTCTCGGCCGAGTTCGTGCTGGTCGAGGCCGCTGATCTCGTCGCCTCGCACAACCCCGTGGCACTCGGAAACTTCCCTGTCCGCTCTGACTATCCCGAGGGCGTCCAAGAGCGCCGCTATCACAAGATCCGCGCAGAGCAGGAGAAGGTTGACCGGATCGCCAAGAACATGGACCCGGCGATCCTGATCAACACCAACCCGGACGCGGTAAACGGGGCGCCGGTCGTCGACCAAAACAACGCAGTGATCGGCGGCAACGGTCGCACCATGGCGATCCAGATGGCCTACCAGCACTACGGCGCCAAGGCCGATGAGATGCGGAGCTACTTGATCGCGAACGCGCGGAAGTACGGCATCGCCGCGGCTGACGTGCGCGCGATGAAGCGACCTGCGCTTGTCCGGCGGATCAAGGTCGACCCCGGCCCCAAAAACGCCAACCTCAAGTTGCTCGGCCGGCGCATGAACGAGGCGCTGACCCAAGGGCTAGACCCACGCTCCGAAGAGGTGGCCGTCGCGCAGTTCATCACGGAGAACGTCTGCGACTCGCTGGTCTCCTCGATCGAGCCGGGCCAGTCACTTGGAGAGTTCTTGCATAGCAACTCATCGGCTGGGTTCGTTTTGGCGCTGCGCCAGGCCGGCGTAATCGACGAGTGGAACAAGGCCCAATACCTTGAGCCTGCCAAGGGAGGCGGCGAATCGAAGAACCTGCTCAACGAGGCGGGGCGCGACCGCATCGAGCGCGTGATGGCCGCCCGGCTGATCCCCAACGCCGACATCTTGCAGAAGATGAATCCGACCGTCCGCCAGATGCTTGCGCTGTCAACGCCCTCGTTGATCATCGCCGAGCAGAGCGGCTGGAAGATCGCCGCCTCGCTCAAGCTGGCCGTCGAGGCAGACCTCGCGATCCGAGATGGATACGAGGGCAGCGGCGGGGGTGCGAAGGCGCTCGACGGATTCCTCAACCAGCTCGAGACCGCGGGCAGTGGCGTCGAACTCTCTAAGAAGATCCACGCCGACCCGACAGCCATGACGCTACTTCACATCATCCGCGGGAAAATGGGCGTCAAGATGACCCCCCGCGACTTCCGAGGGTTTGCAGCTCGAGCGGTGCAGGACCGAGCCGACGCTGGAAAGGCCAAGGAAACGACCGCGAGCCTGTTCGGCGCCCTAGATCCGGTGACGCGCTTGACGCCGGCCAAGGCGCTCGACATCGAGTTCGGGATCAGCCCCAAGAACAAGTCCGCCAAGGCCGCCAAGGAAAAGGCCGAGCGAGACGCCGCGGCCGCTGCAAAGAAGCTCAAGCAGGAGACGCGCGCCCGGTACGCCGCCGAAAAGAAGCGCGTAGCCGCCGAGTCCGCCGGCCAGGGCGACTTGCTCGCCGCCAGCGACCGGCGCCCCATGACGCTGATCAAGGCCATGCAGGGCGCCAACCGGCTGATGAATCGCGCGACCTGGCTGACGCAATACCTAGTCGACGCCGCTATCCAGCACTCGACCGCGACGAGTCCGTCGCGCGTTCCCATGGTCAACCCCACGCGCATCGTTCGCGAGGTGATGGCCGACGTGCGTTCGGCCGTCACAAAGGACTCGAGCTATGCCAAAGACCTCGGCGCCCAGCCGATCACCGAAAACACGATCCGGGGCCTGGTCGCAGCGCTGACCGCCATGTCTGGGATCGCCGTCGCCAAGTCGCAAGCCGAAGCGGACCTGTTCAAGTCCGATCAGCTCCGGCTGTTCGGACCTCACCAGTCCGTGATGTTCGCGCCCAAACCCGCGATCCAGAAGCCCCCGCCCGGCTATCAACCCGTTGCTCACAGCAAGCACGGCGGATACTTCAAGCTCGTCGGCGGCAAGCGTGTCTACTGGTACCCGGACACTGGGCTGACGCATGCGTCGAAAGAGCCTCGAGTCAAAGAGACCAAGGAGATTTCCGAAAGCGTATTCTCAGGCATGGACGGCAGGTATCTCCTTGCCGGGGCGTACGTCAAAGGCCATGGGCTGGTGGAAGGAGACAGGGTTCGCGTTCGCGACAAGAGAGGAGGGCGTACGGTTGAAGGGACCTTAGAGGCGGACTCCTATGACTTCAGGCTAGCTGGTGCTGTAGTCGAGCTGGACCCTCTTCGTCTCAATGGAAGACACCTAGTTGTCCCAATAGGACGGGATGTCTTCTATCCGAAGGGCCAGACGATAGATGTCGACGGCAAGACGTTTCGCGTCACGGGTAAGCCGAAATCCTACAATGACGTTGAATGGTATCCTGTTCGCGAAGTGAAGGCTGGGGCTGTAGTTACAAAGACGGTCAAGGTGCGACAGCCCAGCGAGGATAGCGCAAGAGCCGCGATTGGAACCGCGATTGAATTGCGCGACGGCGGCGGGTGGGTCCACGCCAAGAAGGTGGTCCGGACAGCTTTCATGATCGACACGGACGTAGACTACAGTTGGAGCGTATCTGGCCCCTCGGTAACGCCGGAGCGAGCGGCTAGAATCAACGATCTCAGTCCGCACAAGATCGACGACGCTCTCGGCAATGCCGCCCGACATGGTGAGCGAGTCCGAAACTCAATGCCCTCAGACGCTATCGTCTTGAGGTCGGCATCGTTAATCTCGCTAGCAGCTTCAGGCACCCGCGTCGCTATCGATGGCGATTCGCTCCTCTACGAGCTTGCCGGCGACCCGGACATGATAGATTCCTGGC
>Ga0307928_10004508_pt1 | contig 10563 bp, 24 predicted proteins | sample AceLakmetagen232_FD_201815 | JGI IMG/M metagenome (GOLD analysis project Ga0307928, IMG submission 201815) | Saline water microbial communities from Ace Lake, Antarctica - #232 | ecosystem: Environmental > Aquatic > Non-marine Saline and Alkaline > Saline | place: Antarctica: Ace Lake...
TTCTATGGCTTCTATTTTCCAACCTAAACTATGAAAATAAGACTGAACTTCACAAAAAAGTTTATAAAAATGATCTACTGGCATTTTTTCCAATTCCTCTTTACGTATCTTGTGAAAACGAGAAGTGATAAATATGGTTTGATCTGTAATGTTATTATTCTTATCAAAACAGAAATTAATATAATCTTGGATATCTTTTATTTCTAAACTTTTCATATATCTAAGAACTCCCATCTATTTTTCTTTATTAAGTTTTCTTTATTAAGATTATCATTGTTGACTAAGATTCCACTACCATTGCAAGTTTTACATTGCTCAGGAGCACAAGATGTCGAAGCAAACTCCTGTCCTTCTGTATATAAATAAAAACCTTGTGGTACTATCCCACGACCACCACATACTGGGCATTTTTGATAACTCATTATTTATCTCCTTCTTTATTTTGACCCTTCCATGCCAACTTAAAGGCAGAAAATAACTCTTTTGTTACTTCAATTATAACCTTTATTATATAATACAAGTAACAAATAGTTAATATTGGAATAAACCCAATTATTAAAATTGTTCTACGTAGACAAGAAGACTTAATTGCCAATATTGATTTTCTTTTTTTAGAGTTATTCATATTCTATCACTTCTATAAATATAATTTTATTTCACGTAATATAATAACTTATAAATATTCACTTTGTAATATTATATTTTCTATTCCTAAACTTTTCATATATCTAATAATTCCCACTTATTCTTAACTTTAATTCTAGTTATTCTTTTACCATTATTATAATTATTAACTACCCAAATTTCTATTTCTTTATAAAGTCTATAAAATTCACTTAAAAGAAGATTATTAATTTCATTTTCATTCATATCATGAAAACGAGAAACAAGAAATATATATGGACACCACGAATTTTTAGAATATTTTTTAATATATTGTTTATAATCATCTATGTCTTTTTTACTTAATTCTTTCATATATCTAATAATTCCCACTTATTCTTAACTGTATTCTTATCAATACACTCCTGACATGTAAAACCAGGTCTTAATAAATAATTCTTAATCATATCTCCCTTAAAGCCCCTATCTTTACAAGACATACAAGTAGTATGAATTGAAGGATCATTAAATTCCTGCTCCTCTCCACAATGAATACAATAATCTTCCATAGTTAAATTATCTCTTAACTCTTCTTCATATTTATTTATTCTCTCATGACAACTTTCGCAGCTTTTATATTCTGGACCAGATTTCTCAGGCATATGGTCTATACAGTTCTCACAGTAATAATCACCTGTAACATGATCATAATCTAAGTTACTCTTAAAATCTATCTCATTACAAAAAGAACAATAACCACAAACATCTAATATAAAATCACAATCTGGACAACCTAATCCACCACAATTATTTAAATGTTTTGAATATTCCTTTAAAAGTTTAGAATCAGATGAGTTTAAATTATAGTTCATAATTATATCATTTTTAACTTTCTTAATATTCTAATAAAAATATTTTTCTTCTTAAATAAGTAGCTTTTGTCTGAAATATAAGCCCAGTGAGTAAAATAAGGATAAGGTATAGGATGCCCTCCTGTAACTATATCCCCAGATTTTCTCCAAATTTGGCGGTCTTTATCCCAAAAAGTTAATTTATAATTTCCCATCCTGCCAGTCTTAGTTATTACTTCTATCCAACCAGAAGGTTTAGATTCTTCTATACTATACCATTTCATAAGAATATTATAATGAGATAAAATCTAATAACTTCCATCTATTTACCTCTCTATTTACCTCTCTATTTACCTCTCTACTAGCTTCATGTTGTGATACATTAACAGCGTTATTCAAATTTTCATTTTCTGCTTGCACAATATTCATAGATGCATCTTCTGTAGGAACAAAGAATAAAAAATAAATACATCTACAAGTTAATAATAGATTTAGACCCGGTACAAATGATATAAGATTTACTATGCAAAATAAAGAAGAACGACAACTTTCCCCAGTAAAACAACATTTTAAATCCATCACACATCCTTGTTTGTTTTTATTATAATAAACTGCAATATTAGCAAAAATTAAACAAACAATTACCAATGGTATGTATATTATTAAAAATGTTGTTAGCATTATTTGATCCAATCATAACATGTTATTAAATCTATTATTGAAGTCATTAATATCCATAGACACCAAAGTAAATAAAACAAACTAATACTGATATTATATGAAATAACATATTACATCTCCAAAATTAAATTTCTACTTTAGATAAGATTATAAGATATATATATATTCACTTGCCAATTAAATATGTTTCACTTATTAAATAAAATCTTATTAAGTTTTGAGTGAAAAAATACTTGGTGGATAAAGAGCAAGTAAAAGGAGTCTCATAAGGATAATAGGGGGTCAAAAGCCCTCTTAAGGAGGGTGGGGAGGTATGCTAATAAAATAAAATCTTATTATTTTTTGACTTGAAAAATACTGTGTGCAATAAAAGGCTTAAAAAGGAGTCTCTATATATAATTACCTCCCCTATTGGTCCTTAAGACTAGGGTACGGGGGTATGCTAAATAAAACTTTTTCTATCCACAATATCTTTTATATACTAGAGTTCTTTACTCCTTTTATCTTCTTCTATTACCGACACATTATATCCCCTACTGCTCATACCTATTCTCTATATAAGATACCCTTAATCTATTGTAGATAAGTTATACCTTTAACCTATCATTATATTATATATCCTTTCACTCTACAATAGAATTAAAGAGAAAAGAGATAGGCATCTCTGCCTACCCCTAATCCTCTTTGGGAGATTTCTAACTTGCTGATACTGGAGGTTTAATCTCTTCTTTTGTTATTTTGAAGTTCTTTTTAAATATTGCTACATTTGTCATATTCTCTATTTTCATTTGTTGAATATAAACATCTGTTTCTACTGTCAAACCATGTTTCTTTGCTTCATTTTCTTTACTTACTTTTGATTTTGTCTGATGATATTCGGCTATTTCGGAGTAATCAACTACTGTTCCATTTTCATCAACATAAACAGTTTTTCCCAAATACTCAATTGGTGAGTAATTAAGATAAAAAGTCTCTACTGTTTCTTTTATCTTATGGCAAACTACTCGACTATCGAGATAATTCTCGATACCATTTGACCTTTTCTTGTCTGGTGTCCAATCGGTTTTTGTTCCGTCTGTTCTTTCGACTTGATTAGCAACCTTATTTTCCCAAATCGAATTAAACTGAACCGTCATTTTGCCGACTGCAAAAATTGCCGAATAAGGATTAGCAACCTTTTTTCCGTCTGCGGTTTTGGCTGTCCGATGAAACTTTCTCATTTTAATCGGTTTGTGGTATTCGATTGTTGCAAAAATTGCTCCAACCTTGTTTTGTGTTGCTTCAAAGGCTGAAACAATACCGTTAAAACGATTGACCAAAAAATTAGCTATCTGCTTTACTGTTACAACCTTTACTTCTGCTCTGTCGATTGTCTTTGTTTCTGTCTTTGTATTTGTTTCTGTCATTTTCTTTACTCCCAAAAAAAGTTATATTAAATTGTTCAATACAACTATATGATTATTTTTTAATTCCTCTGGGAACTTTTTATCTTATAATAACGTAATAGTTTTTTCTACGGAAACTATCAAAACCGAAACTCAAGTTATATGGATTGTTATTAAAATATAATATCTCTATGGCAGTTTTTTTAAAGGAACTGCCAAAACCTTACTTCAATCTCTAAGGCAATTTTCAAAGGGAACTGCCAAACTCTATTTAATTTTCTATTTATCAACTTTTATTTTTTTTATCCAATAATATTTACTTGCCCATGATGCACCTCCATTTCGTCAATAGTTTTAATGTTAATATTTTATATTTGTGATAATTAAAAACCTTTTAACTTACTTCATCGCCCTAGCTCCTTTCGTATTTCATAGATTAGCCATTATAATTTATTAAGTTTTCAATTGCTCATTACTCTTATACTTTTGTTTTTTTATCTCTGGGAAAGTTTGTTTTATATTTCTTGCAATGCTATTTTATCCCAATTTAACGGCATTTCACCTTCAAGTAGAAAAGCATAATCTACTGTTTTTTCTACTTCATCATCATAATCAACTACTACTTCATAATAGGTACCAAAATCATGAGAAAAACCTTTTACTTTCAACCTTGCCTTTTCAGGTGGTTCTCCGAATGCTCTTACTAACTGTTTAAGAAATGCTTTACATTCTTTTTGAGCCTTTTCAAAATAATCAGGACTACCAACTTAAGCACAATCTTCATTTATGGGGCTACTGCCTATTACCATTTCATCTTTCATTTTCTTATCTCCAAAAGTTATCAATACAGTGATATAATAATAATTTAATTGTTCTGGGAAATTATATTATTCCGCAAAAAAAGAAAAACTACAGTTTTTTTAGGGGAAACTGTAAAACCTAACGTAGTGATAACTCTTAGTTTATCATTTGTATTGCTCTTGCTTGAGCTTGAGCAAGTCTATCGGCTGGAATTATATCTTTTATTGCTTTCATCATTGTTTCCATATCTGTATTTTCATACTTAGCAATAAACTCCATTGCTTTACCCATTGACATACCCGTAGTTTTCTGCAAAACTACCATACTCAAATTCTTTATCTTAGCTTTTGTTTGTGGGTCTTTTGACTGCTGAACGATACCCCTTGCCTGTTCTGGTGTTGCTCCGAACATTGCTTGTAGCAACTGCATTGACCGTAAATCGTTTTCTATTTCGTTCTGATTGTTCTTTGCTATTTCGTTTGCCATTTTAAATCTCCTAAAAGGTTATCAATACAATAGTATAAGGATAATTTAATTGTTCTGGGAAATTATTAGATTCTTATTTTCAAATGACAATGTGATAGTAGAATTGCAATAATAACCCACCAATCTATTTTATTTGTTATACCGCAAATAAGACAAAATACACAAGCTATTAAACCCATAACATCTATTTCTTTTTTTATTACTCTCATTTTCTTATCTCCAAAAAAAGGTTATCAATATAACAGTATAAAGATAATTTAATTGTTCTGGGAAACTATTCTTTAATTGTTTCCGTTAAATGTTTTAATCTGCTATAAAAACCTTTACTATGGATTGACTTAGTTAATTCAATAATAACATAATCAATTCTATGCATTATCTCATGTAACAAAGTATCTATTGCAGTCTTAGGACTTACTTGTTTTTTTCTAACTGCTGTAAATCTATAGATATTAATACCCTTATGTTGTCTATGAACACCTAAAGTTTTTCTTTGCAGTCTTTTACCATTATGTTTATGTGGTTGAGTACCTGTAAAGGTAACTGCAATATTATTTATACCCAAATCCATACAAATATTATTAGTTAAATGTTGTAAATCTTTTACTGATATTATTGTTTGTTCTCTGAATTGGTAATAAAACTGTTTCGTTATTTGACTTATTTTGAGTTTTGGAATAAGTTCTATACTATTTGATTTTGTATAATTGTCGTCCATTTTTTTTATCTCCAAAAGGTTATCAATATAACAGTATAAAGATAATTTAATTGTTCTGGGACAAAAGTTAAAAGGGGTAAGTAAGAGACCATCTCTTATTCTTACCCCTATTATTAAGGAATTACCTATGATTTTTTGTTTGACGATTTCGTGGTCTCATTTGATGTAAACCTCTAAGAGCCATTCCCTCTCTCTCTGCATCTAAATCCATTTCTTTTGCTCTTGCATTATTTGACAATACTCTTGCCGTTGTCGTTGTTGTTGTCTCTCCAAAAAGTCTTTCGATTGTTGTTTTTGTTGTCATTTTCTTATCTCCAAAAAAGGTTATCAATACAGTGATACAAATATAATTTAATACCTCTGGGAAATTAGAATATCAATGGTTCTTGTAGTTCTTTTAAGTTTAATTTAATACTTTTATCTATTGCTCTATCTAATCTTACAATATTAACTCCCAATTGACCATTACCAAGAAAATCAACAAACTCTGAATAATGAATACTATACAACTTCCATATCAGACTATCCATTATTAAATGAGTATCTTTATTGTAACAATTAATTATCTTATCTAAAGTTAAATTCTCTTCTTGTGTTGTAGCTGTATATCTTTCAGTTATTAACTGATTAAGATAAGTAGCTTTTTGTACTGTATTCATTTTTGAGATATCTTTTAGTTCCATATTTTTCTCCGCAAAAAAAGATTATTCTGGGAAAATTAAATAAAGGGACAACTCACCTTCAAACTCTCCTTAAGAAGTAGTGAGTCGCATAGCTTATTCGCTGTAATTCAGTAATACCACAACGCATTTTTTCAACACTCGCCATTCCTTTTGGGTCACGGCTGGGATATTAAAGCAAGGAATATATCTGTCCCTTTATCCAATTATCAAATAGCAATATATTATAGTAGTAATTTTTGAGTTTCTCTGGGAAATTATTCTTCTATATTTATATGGTCAACAGATATATTAAGTAAAGCAGAGTTATTAATAATATCAACACAATCTTCAAGATTGTTACAAATAATAATCGGAGAATCTGATAAAATAAACTGTTTTATCTTATCTATTTCTGATAAAGTAAGAGGGTCTGAAATTTTTACTGCATAAACGCAACCATTCATTATATTTACTCTAAACATTTTCTTATTCCTTAAAAAGTTATCAATACAGTGATACAATAATAATTTAGTTTCTCTGGGAAATAAGGAAAGGGGCAGGAATTAACCTACCCCCAAGTACTAAATTTAATAAGGAAAACCAGAAGATCCTGAGTAGTTTTAATATTGAACAAACTACCATCTTCAAATTATGGAGATATCAAAAAAGTGGTTTTTTGTTTCTGGGGAAACCATTAAAACCCCTTCAATACTTATATATTTACTTTTTAATAACTCTGGGAAATTAATTCCAAGACGGTTGACATTGACTTAGTGGCATAGACTTAAACCACATATCTCTCTCAATTGGCAAAGCCTTCATACCTCTTTGTCCTTGTTTACAAGCCTTTAGTTCTGATAAAGAAAAATAACCAAGTTCTCCCTCTGGACACATACTGCTAAAAACCTTACCAAAAAATGTATCTTCTCCATCGTATTCAGTAGCAAACCAAGTAAACGAGCCAGTAGGATCGAAAAACTTAACGTGTACTGTTGGATCAGGACTATTTTCTTGAGAATAAAGTTTTGGTAATTTCTTTTCAATTGCTTTTGTTAGTAACTTCATTTTTTTATCTCCAAAAAAGGTTATCAATACAATATAGTAAAGATAATTTAGTTTCTCTGGGAAAATTATACTTCTACTTTTTGTGTTCTATAATCTACTATACTTTTTGCTTCAGTGATAGCATCTTCTGTACCGTAATAACCACAACACGAATCTACTTCATCATCATTTTTATCAATAACATTGTACCCATAAACGTTGCCACAAAAATACTGATTGTATGTTTCTATCTCTGATTCTGCTATTCTCAAACACCTTTTCTTCAAAGCAGGATGAAAGATTTTACTCTCGGGAATCATATCTTCAAGAGCCTTTTTTCTACGAATTACCATATACCCTACTTGTCCTGAATCCCACCTACAATTAAAAGGATAAAAATTATTAGACAAAGACAAGGCAATATTTCCGTGTTCATAAGCATAAAGAGATAAAACTATATCTTTATTCTTCTTTGCTTCTCTTTTCATTTCGTTGAATCGATTTTTATCATAATCATTACGAAGGTCATAATTAAATTCTCCATCACCAAGATTATAACGAGTATGGCAGGCATGTATCTCGCAAAAGTTATCCCATTTCCTTGGACTTTCAGGGTCCATATCAGGGCATATTTCTATTGTATAACCTTTGTATTCGATTGTTTCTATTGCATCCATGTTATTCTCCTTTTAAATTATCAATACAGTGATACAAGAATAATTTAGTTTCTCTGGGAATTAAAAGTTTGCTTCAATATGTTGTATTTCGACTTCAACTTCTTTCAATGTTTTACAACAAGTTACTACACCAGGATCCTTCTCATTAGAGAATATCTCATACTTATCAAATGTTCCACCTGTCTTCTCTAGGGTAAATCCCTTATCTTCTGCTCTCTTCTCCAACTTATTAAATCTGCTGTTTATTTGTCTCTTGAGAGTAACAGGAATAGAGAATATTCTTTTTAACAAATTTTTATCTACTGTTCCCATTTTAAATCTCCTAATTAAGTTATCAATACAGTGGTATAAAGATAATTTATTTCTTCTGGGAAAAGTAGGACAGTCCTAAAACTGCCCTACTACGGGCCAGCCAGATAGTTTTTTAAGGAAACTACCAAAACCTATCATCAAATAATAAGTTAAGTAAGTAAGATTCCAACTTACTTGATACTGGGCCAGCTACCTTGCGTCAAATCCGCATCAACTGGGTTCTTTCCGTTACCTTCAATAATACCAGTTTATAGTATTCATTTAAAAATACAGCTAACCACTATAACAATAAGAGTTACGGATATATATCTCATTGCCTTTGTATCTCAGACAAGCTTTTCGCACAAGCTGTTACCCAACTCATCTTTTTATTTATTTACTTTTTTATTTCTCTGGGAATTATTTAATAAAATAAGCTACCAATACCGCAGCTATACAAACATATTTAATAGCTTCAACACCATTTTCGCTTAATGCTAACATAATATCCATTTTACGGTTCTCCATAATGTCTCACGTATTCATTGTGGGCCCATTTTTCAATATCATCTTTACTCTTAAATTGTTTCATATCTTTCTTACTTAATAAACAAAGATTTTGTTTTGCCCCTGATATCCAATCAAAATAATTAGGTTTTTCTTTTTTTTTCATTTTATCCACCATTTATAGGATTAAATTTACAATCTTTATACTCTTTATCACATTTTTCTTTATCTTCACATATATCACAAGTTATAATACAAGCTTTTGATAATGCCTTAATATATGCTAATCTTTTAACAGTATCTGGGATTTTTTCTTCAAGTCCTACTCTAATATCATCAAGTTCTCTTTCTTCTTGACTTAAATGTTTCTTTTGAAGTTTATTTAAAAAAGAATTATTTGTTCTTCTTCTAGATATTATTAATTTCTTTGCCATAATAGTGTAAAGATAATTTTATTTCTCTGGGAAATTATTTCTTTCCCTCTTGTAAACATTTTAAAAATTTTGGAGTTACTGTCATTATATCAAGTTCATTTGTATGAAGCATTACTCTTTTTCCTATTTCTCCATGATATACATGAAATACTATTTCTGCTACAACAACATCAAAACATATTTCAAGTATCTTATATACTTTATTTTTATGATTTTGACTTATTGTATCAATAACAGTACCATCAATTTTAGCTACAGTTGTAACCTTCCCTCTTCTAACCACAATTAAATCATTTATATCAAGTTCCATCATTTTCTTTCTTCAATTATTTTTCTTAATACTTCTCTTTCTCTTTGTGTTGCTTCTACATCGAACAATAGATATTTTTCTTTTAACTGTAAATCAATTATAATATCTACAAGTACATCCATCTGTTTTAATTGATTATCTATTGAACCCTTCAATTTAAATATAGCTTTTTGTTGGTAGTCAATAGTATCTTGTTGAGCCTTTATAAGCTTATTGGCTTCTTTTAATGATTCTTTTTCCATAATACAATCCTCTATGAACCATACTATCAAACTTAATTTTCACTTTCTCTGGGAAATAATAATTTATTTACACTTAAAAGGATGATAAAAAGGTCCATCACCAAATTCTGTACCTTCAATAAGTTCTTTACCACAAGCATTACAAAACTTTTTTATTTTATTATTTGTAGCGATTTCATAAACAACTCCTGTTGTAACTTTACTGGGAGTAGATTGAATTATCTTTGTAATCCTTGCATATTTAAACCATTGAGGATTAGCTGTTCTACAAGCTACAAGAAACTGTTTGCCTACGACGTTTTGTTTTTGTTCTACAATATGATTTTTACCTGTTAGTCTATATCTATTTTCCATTTCATTCTCCTTTTAAATTATCAATACAGTGATATAATAATAATTTAATTGTTCTGGGAAAATTGAGTTGTCAAAATTCCCTCTTTCCTTAAATCTTCGATATATTCGTCTATCAGGTTTTTTGATTCTAATAGTTCTTTGCCTGTAACTTCTCTAAAAAGCTTAATTGCTTTTATCTTTCTTTCATTTTCCAAATGAACTACAATTTCATGTAGAGTTTTATAAGTAAGATTAAAATCCTTCATTTTCTTTACTTTAGGAGCATTTTTCAACATAAAATAAAGAGCCTGTTCTTTTGTCTCTTTAGAAACATCGTTACACAAAATAAGTTCTTTAACAAAGTCTAATGCTTCAAGCAATTCATTTCTATAATCCATCTTTAAATCTCCTTTTAAATTATCAATACAGTGTAGTAATAATTTATTAATTTCTCTGGGAAAAGTTGTAGGGCAGTTCCACAATAAGAACTGCCCCACAGCACATGCCTACTAACAATTTTAAGGTAATTGCCAACCTG
>Ga0307928_10004510_pt1 | contig 10562 bp, 17 predicted proteins | sample AceLakmetagen232_FD_201815 | JGI IMG/M metagenome (GOLD analysis project Ga0307928, IMG submission 201815) | Saline water microbial communities from Ace Lake, Antarctica - #232 | ecosystem: Environmental > Aquatic > Non-marine Saline and Alkaline > Saline | place: Antarctica: Ace Lake...
ATTGTAAGGGGATGGGTTGGATTGTTTACGCTAACCACCTAACCAGGAGAGACCCATGAACCAAAACGAAGTTGCAGCCCTATCCGCGGAAATCAAAAAAGCGGCGGAATCTGTAGGATTCATTGTTCCCGAATTGCGCCCAGCGGCCAAGGGCCTCGTCGTTCTGTACCGACGAGCAACCGGGCCAACGGTCTGGGAAGAATTGTCGCCTGACCATGTGTCGCATCGTGGGCGTCTGGACTTTTCCACCTGCCATCGTCACTGCCAAGACGCTGAGCGAGAAGACAAGCGTAAACTCAAAGCAGCGATTCGTCTACTCCCAGGCTGCCGACACCTGGAAATTGAGGCGAGATACGTCGACCACCTCGACAAGATCGTTCCGGTTGCCGATGGCTTCGCTTTTAACGCTGAGCTCAAAAAATGAACATCCTCACAATCGACGAATTCCGCGACCGCCTTGCAGCCCGAGGCCTCACCCGATCAAATCGCCGAATCCGCAACGACTGCCAGCACGGCAAGATCGATGGCGCGATCCTTCGCGGTCGCGTCTGGTGGATACCGGCGGACTCGCTCGACGGCTACGAGCAGTACGTCCGCTCGATCAATCGCGGACGTCCGCCGGGGCTGCCGGAGTGATCGGTGGTGCGCACACCCGGTATGTCCATGATATTTCCGATATTCACGATTTACTGGGCAAGAAAACTCTATTATACTAGCGTATAGTCGCGTCCATTGCGTACTATATTATGGGGCACCGCGCGCCGGGTATGGCATCGGTCTACCGCGAGGGGATCGATCCACAGCGGCTGGTGGATGTGGTGGAGTTCGTGCGTAACATCATTTACCACCCGATCTAGCGGGACAAATTCTTTCGGGGAAAAACTGCCAAGGCCCTTGTTATTTTCCCGCGACCTAGGGTACAATGGGCCCGGTCGATAACCTAATGTCGACGCCCCAAAATGGATGATCCAGCCCGAAGGAAAGTCAAGGACGGTTGCATGGAACGCCAAGTAGAGCTACCCCCCGATTTCAGTATTATCCATCGGGACGGGAAAAACTTCTTATTGATCGACTCTGAATCTGAGGCATCCGGGCAGTTTTCTATCCCCGATCCTCCACCCCCAGAACTTGAGATCCTTTCTCAGGATCGCGTTCGGTGGGGTGCTATCACCTGCCACCTCTCAGAATCTCAGATGATCGCCATGCAATCTATTCTTGATGGCGATGGATCTTTCGCTATGCTTGGCGAACTGATCTCCGGCGACGAATGCACCGACAAAAAATCTTTCTACAACCTGGCCGCTAGTCTGCGCCGAAAATTCAAGGCCACCGGAATCCCCTATGAGGTTCGCCCCGTGAATCAACGGCTGGCCCTTCTTCGCACGCCAAAAGTGTAGCACTATTTGTAGCACTATTTGTAGCACTCTTGAAGACTCCCTCTCGTTAAAATCAAACCATCACGAGCCAAACGCGGCGGCCATTACTAATAACCAACATGGCGCTCATTGGCGTGGTCCAGAATTGTTTTTGTGTTTTGTGTTTCCTTTCCTTGGCGGGCCGTGCGGTTGGCACGACGCTGGATCGTGCGGCCCGTTTTTAACTGGATGAATTCATGGCAACGATTAAAGACTACAAACTCGGTGAGGTATTCGAGTACGAGGGCGACTGGCTCCGGTGTGTGATGGACGACCATAGGGCTCACGGATGTGAAGCATGTTACCTACTCGATAGGAATTGCAGACTTCATGATTTAGCCTGTGTCCATGCGTGGCGGGCTGACGACCATGATGTTCACTTCGTTCTGCACGAGGTGCCCACATGAGCGAATCACCCGTTGGTATCAAGATCGTTGCTGATCGGTATAGGCTGACGCAAGATCAGGTGCGGTACAAAGTGCGATTAGGTACGATGCCCGGCCAGAAGCCCGATAAGCGCTGGCAATTTTACCTCAGCGAAACGGAAGCGTGGAACTCCCGCGGTCAGACGATGCCGAAGCCGGAAAAGAAACATCAGCGGCGCAGTGCGGTTAGATTGGAACAGACGAAAAAACGAACAAGAAAGTTGGGATTAAAAGTACAGTGATAGACAGGCGAGACACTGACGAGCGAAATGTTTTAATCGGCTACGCCAACTGGCCCGCACATTTAACGCATCCGGTGAGTATGTCAAGACTTCTGCATGCTTGCGGGCGGCGTCGATTAGATGGCTCGGTGCTGCCGGTTGAGGCGGTACGGCAGGAACTAGGTGTGATTCTAACCGCACTAGAAAACATGACCCCATCGCTTGTGATTCAGGAGAGAAACAAAAGGAGAAAGCAATGCAATGCTATCTAATCCATACACTCGTGAGGTGTTTTTCGACATCTGCACCCAGATCGGTAAAGTTAACGACGTTGCTACTTTTGGTACAGCCGGACCAAACCAGGAAAATGTAACGACGCGCGACTTCCGTGAATTCCTCGGCGAGGTTGAAGACATGGCACACAATCTCGGTGTCGATGTGGCGGGTGAAATCGCCCAAGCGGAAATACGAGGGAATTTATAATGTATGACAAACGGTACCCCAACGACTGCACGGAAGAGGAACTGGTGGAGACGATAGAGAACATAGGTTCTCAAATTACAGCCTGTTCCGAAGCGGGCTATGATCTGATCGCAAAAGAACATTTCTGTCTACTGGACGACCTAATCAGAAAATATCACGATTGGTATGTCGAGCAGCGGAACTAAAAAAGGAGATGATTATGAAAAGCCAACAATTAAACCGCTATCGGTTAGAGCCGATTCTTTGGTTCGATGACGTGATGAGCGTGGCCAAGATGGACGTGACCGCCGCGAGCTTTGAGGCGGCGAAAGATCAACTAATTGTGACAGCCTCATCCATGGGCTACCGTGTCGGGTCAATCCGAATCCGAAGGGTGGAAGTAATATATCCGAAAGGAGGGAAAAGACATGCACGAAGCACTAGGTAAAGCCGCTTACGGGTTCCTGCTTGTTGTAGCGTGGGTCGGCGTTTTTTCGATCATGCTTTATATCGATCAGTTTTTGAAATGAAACTTTGCGACCGTGGCGGAATGGTAGACGCACCCACCTTATACGTGGACGATCGGCTAGCTACTGTGCCAGATAGAGAGGAAACCAATATATGTTAAAAACCGTTAGTTATTTTCCGCTGGCGTGTCGTCTGCCGTTGCAACAAAGTTAGCGATAAACCAAATCGACATCGTCATGTATACCCACATCGACGACCATCATCCAGACACAAAACGATTTGTCGCTAACGTTGAAAATTGGATTGGCAAGGGAATATTAGTCGAGCAGTCTCCGTTAGAATCGGTTGACAATGCTTGTCGCATGGCTAGATTTATCAAAAACAGGAACGGTGGAGCAGCTTGTACTAGACGGCTAAAACGAGATGTTAACAAAAAATTTGAATGCGACCACATTGGCATGTTGCGTATCGTTTGGGGCTTTGATTGCACCGAAAAAACACGTATGCAAAGAGTACAGCAATCAATGCCAAATCACGAACACATTTTTCCTTTGGCTGAGAATAACATGACAAAGCAAGACGCACATCAAGCGTTGGCCGCCGCGGGCATCAAGCGGCCAGCAATGTACGATCTAGGCTATCACAACAATAACTGCATCGGCTGTATTAAGGGCGGCATGGGGTACTGGAACAAGATCCGCATCGATTTTCCAGATGTTTTTTCGGCGAGATCTCGGCTCGAACGAGATATTGGATTTGCGATTCTAGGGCGAAACATTTGGCTCGATGAACTTGATCCACACAGAGGCAGACATGCCGGCCCAATATGCGGCGACTGCGGATTATTATGCGAAACGCTGCAAATCAATTAAGTCTGCGGGTTCGAATCCCGCGGTCGCACTAACTAAACGAAAGAATTTTACTAATGATTGAAGGAGATAAAAAAATGAAAAAAACGATGAACGTCATCGACATCAAGGCGGAGCGTGATTTACAGCCCCGCGTGAGAACGAGCGCGGCCGTGGTCGCAGAATACGCGGCCCTAATCGAGTCGGGGATAACGCTTCCGCCGGTCGAGGTGGTCTACGACGGAACGGACTACTGGCTAACGGATGGCTGGCAACGAGTTGAAGCAGCGATAAACATTGGCGTTTCTCTAATTGAGGCGAACGTCACCAAGGGAAGCAGGGCCGATGCGGCGTGGGCAGCCGTTACGGCGAACTCAACGCACGGCCTGCGTCGGACCAACGCCGACAAGCGGCGAGCGGTAGAACTGGCGCTGAAGCACGAGAAGGGCAAAAATCTGGCTGCCGCGAAAATCGCCGAACATTGTGGCGTATCAGATAAGTTTGTCACGAGCGTTTCTGATTCTCTCGTAACGGCGGCGGTCATCCCAAAAAAGCAGACGGCGGCGGAACGGGCGGCTGAAGCGTTAGCCGATCCCGCCAACGAGGGTAAGTCGAATCGGGAGATAGCGGACGAAATCGGAGTTGGCCGTGACACCGTCAACCAGGCGGCCAGTGACCGAAATCCGAACGGTTCGGATTTCGGCCAGGTGGCACTTGACCCCCTAAAAGACCAGTTTGATAACGAGCTTGAGGGTGAGGTAGCGATAGACTTTGAGGTGATCCCGCCGATCATTAAGGAGCACATGAAGTCGCTAAACTCTATTACGGCGGCCATTAACCGGATGTATACCGCCGAAGATCGGGCCACACGATTCCTGACGCACAACCGTTTTAAGGCAGCAGCCCGTGAACTGAAATCACTGCTGCAGTCCCTCGTACCACATTGCCTCTGCCCTAGCTGCGGCGGCGACGGTTGCACGGGTTGCCGGAATACCGGGTGGGTTAACAAGCTCGTCTACAGTACGACCGTGCCGGAAGATCAGAAGTGGAAGGAGGTGGCTAAGTGATCCTGCGCGACTATCAACAGGATGCGGTCAAGGCGATTAAATCGGACCTAACCGGTAATGATTCGACGCTATTGGTCCTGGCGACCGGCTGCGGTAAGACCGTAACTTTCGCCCGGATCATTGCCGATCGCGCACATCTTGGACGGGCGTTGGTAGTCGCGCATCGTGCGGAGTTGATCTATCAGGCGGCGGAGACGATTCGGACGGTGACAGGGCTGGACGTCGATATAGAGATGGGCCAAGAACGGGCTGACAGATCCGCGTGGGGGCAGGCTCCTGTGATCGTGGCGACGGTCCAGACGCTGGCGAGTCGCTACATGAATCGTCTCTGTGGCTTCAACCCTTCTGAATTCGCAACGGTGATTATCGACGAGGCGCATCATGCGACAGGGAACAGCTATCGGAAAGTACTCGGTTATTTTCGGCACGGGGTTGAAGATTGCGAGCAGTTTTCGGAGGACTTCGGCGAACCGGTCTTTGTTGCCCGGCGGGTGCCATGCGATCCGCCTATCGCGATGGTGCATAAAAAGTATGACGCGGGGCTGGACGGCTGGCGGCGGAAAGTTAGCGGCAATCAGGACTGTAAGATCCTCGGCGTGACGGCAACCCCAGACCGACACGACGAAGAATCTCTCGGCCAGATTTTCGATACGGTTTCTTACAATTACGAGATACCCGACGCGATCAGTGATGGTTGGCTTGTCCCGATAAAGCAACGGTTCGTTACGGTCGAAGGGCTCGACCTCTCACAAGTGCGGACGCAGGCGGGTGACCTCAACTCGACTCAGTTGCAAAAAATCATGGAGATAGAGGAAAACCTGCATCAAGTAGTCCATCCGACGATTGAGCTAGCAAAGCAAAGGAAAACGCTTGTCTTTGCGGCGGGAGTCGATGCCGCCGATAGGATGTGTGAGATTTTCAATCGACATAAGGCTGGTTCGGCTGCTTTCATTCACGGGAAAACCGACAAGGAAGAACGAAAGGGCCTGCTGAAACAGTATGCAGCCGGAGAAATACAATTTATGGTCAACGTCGGCTGTCTAACTGAGGGGTTCGACGATCCTGGTATTGAGGTTGTCGCGATGGCCCGACCGACCAAGAGCCGGTCGCTCTACTCACAGATGGTCGGCCGTGGAACACGTGCTCTGCCTGGTGTGGTAGACGGTATCTCTGATCCGATAGCGAGGCAGTCGGCGATAGCTGGGAGTGCGAAACCATCTCTGGAGGTTATCGACTTCGTCGGCAACGCGGGGAACCACCGACTGGTGACGACGCTCGATATGCTTGGCGGCAATCACACGATCGAAGCGGTCGAGAAAGCTATCTCGGACGCTCAAGACGGCGGGGCGTGGGATTCGGCGGAGCTGCTCGAAAAAACGGAGGAGGAAATGCGGATCGAGAACGAGCGGATTCTACGGGAAGCGAATAATGAGGAAGAGAAAAAGAAGCGTCGCAAGATACTCGCGAAGGCACTCTATTCTACAACCAGAGTGGTTGACGTGTTCGACGTGCTGGGAGTCGAGCCGATCCAGGTGCGAGGCTGGAACGCGAAGCAGCCGCCAACAGAAAAGCAAATGGAGATGCTTAGACGACGTGGCGTGATCGGCCCGAAAGCAAACCAGGTCAAGGAGCATGAACTAAATAAAGGGACGGCAACGCAACTTATCGACAGCCTGATGAAACGGCAGAACGAAAAAACCTGCACGTACAAACAGGCGAAACTACTTGGCAAATTTGGCTACCCGCAAGACATGACTTTTGCTGATGCGAGCACCACAATTGACGCGTTGGTGAGAAACGGATGGCGACGATGAGCGGATGGATTCGCGTAACAAGAGCAAACCCCTGCCCTGTCTGCAAGAAGCACGACTACTGCTGTATCTCGGCTGACGGGAAGGTGGCGTATTGTATGCGAGTAAAAAGCTTGAATCGATCAGAGACGGGCGGAGGCTGGATTCATCGAATGGATCAGCAGCCTTTAGACTTCGTGCAGAAGGAAGAAAAGAAGCAACGGCCAGCAGTTGATATGAAGCCCTACTTGCCGACTTGCCTTTTGCTGGACGACCACGCAATTGACCTAGGCGTTTCGGTCGAATCACTCAAACGGCTGGCGTGCTCGATAGCGAGGAACGCACTTGCCTTCCCGATGCGAGACGAAAAAGGCATTGTCTGCGGTGTCCAGTATAGGGCGAAAGACGGGAAGAAGTGGAGCGAACCCGGTTCGAAGCATGGCCTATTTCGCGACCCGAAGGTACTGGACAAAAAGCAGCTAGTGGTGGTTGAGGGGGCGAGCGACACGGCGGCGGCCATGACCGCCTTGCCTGACGAGTGGATTGTGGGGCGGCCAAGTTGTCAAGGGTGCGTTGACAAAGTGGCTGCCCTGCTAAATCGGAGCATACGACTTGTGATTGTAGCAGACCGAGACAAAAACAAACAGAGGCCGGACGGTACCTCCTGGAATCCTGGCTGGGATGGTGCCGTTCGGCTGGCGGAACAATGCCAGAAATTGGCGAGCACGATAAAGATTATCAAACCGCCCGGATGCAAGGACGCGAGGGAGTGGCTGGCGAGTGGGCGGCTGACGCCTAGAAATTTTCAACACATCGTAGCAGAGGCGAATTATGTCGAACCAGTACGAAACTAACGCGGCGTATCATGCGGACATCGGGCATGTCTCTAACTCCATGCTGAGCTACTTCCGCGAGTTCGGCCCTGAATCGTACCGACTCCACTACGTCGCACGAGAGACGACGCGAGAGACGACGCGGGATATGCTGATCGGCTCGCTAACGCATAGTCTGGTATTAGAGCCAGACAGAACGGAAGAGGAATTTATCGTCGAACCTGATTGGTCGGAAGTTATCCGAAAAGCGGACGGCAAGAAGTACGCGAGCGTATTAGCCACGTCGGAGTGCCGAAAACAGCGAGCGATATTTATCAACTCGAACAAAAACAAGGCTGTCCTAACTCTGCCAGAATGGACGCTGGCGGAGAACATGGCAACGGCGGTACTCGACACCCCATTTATTGATGGCCTGTTGAGCGGCTGTCTACGCAGGGAAGCGGTGTATCGCTGGGATGATATGGGAATCTCGTGCAAGTGCCGAGTCGATGCGAAGAGCGAGAAAATCGCTATCGATCTGAAAACGTCACGCGGCCCGATCCACCCTGACCTCTGGCGGAGATCGGCCAGAAAATGGGGCTACCACCGACAGGCGGCGTGGTACTTGGATGGCATGGCGGCGGACGGCGATCCGGTCGAACGGTTTATTTTTATCGTTGTAAACAAAGAACCGCCCCACGTATGCTTCGCCTGCGAAGAACACCCAGCCTGGATTCAGAATGGAAGAGAAGACAATTCGCGGACGCTATCGGATCTGACCAGGTGCCACCTTACAGGGACCTGGCGGCTAGGGTATCAAGATTTTATCACCCAATTCCCAGAAGGATACTAAAAATGATTCGAACATCGGAAAAGACAGACGAACTCTACCCGGCGATGTTTGCTGCAAGAAACGAGATGCCGGAGGTTAACAAGTCGGCTGATATGAGCGGCTCGGTCGGGGTGTATAAATACTCGACTTTTCGCGACTATCTTCGTGCGGTTTCGCCTGCGATGAAGGGGCACAAGCTAAGCGTAGCATTCTCGGTGGTATCGACGGTAGAAAGCCACCTGGCGAACGTCGCAAAAAAAGAATACCGCGTCACTATCGTTGTTGCGGCTCGACTATTCCACACGTCGGGCCAATGGATCGAAGTACAAGGGACGGGTGACGGTTACGACACGCTCGACAAGGCGGCGGGCAAGGCGGCGACCTACGCGAAAAAGAACACCATGGGGCTACTGTTTGGCCTATCGGCGAACGAGGACGCCGATACGCAGCTAAGCCCGCTTGAAGAGGGCGAGGTTATCGCACAGACGAAAGGAGCGACGCCGGAGGACATGATCGACACATACGGTGCCAAGATGGCGGCGGCGGTAGACCTCGGCAGCCTGGCGGTTGTGGGGCAGGAGATCAGGTCGAACCCGGCGATCGTCACGGGAACGGACCTGCATAAAACGCTTGGCAAAATCTACACATTACGTAAAAATGACATTGAAAAGCAAGGAGCGACAGATGCAAATTAATATCAGAAAAGGGAAACACACAATCCGACTCGACGCGACCGAAGAGCGGAAGATTCTGGAGATGCTTGATTTTGTGACCGATATACCGAGTGGGCTTTGCCTGGATGTAGAAAGACTAGTGCTTCGCGATGCTCTTATCGGCTTTGCAGCCACGGTCATACCGGACTGCCAAAACGAAACGACAAAACCTGCTGAGTAAGTTCCGTTGGACAATTTATTTCGGCCGTGCGTCGACGGTCCACCCTGAGGGGATCGGCGCAGCGGGTAAGGTGACCGCATCGTTATCACCATCCGTAAAGACCTGGCGACCTACGACGTACCCTACCGCTAGGCTGCCCATTTGGGCACACTACTTGTAATGGTTAGTGGGCCGACGCGACGGCCAGAATGGTGAGACATTACACGGGGCAAAGGTTCCGACCGACCGGCGGAGAAGTGCCCTCCCTGACCCTTTTGTAGGGTCGGGGTCTAGGAACGCTCCCTCCCAACAGAGAAGAGATTTAAAAAGATGAAACTTACCGCGGCCAAGAAAAACGGATGCCTAACATTTCACCGACCCGACGAGTTTAAGTCGTATATGGAAGGGCAGGAGGAAGGACAGCTATACCATGTAGAGCTTAAGCCGATCAGGGCGACAAAAACGAATCAGCAGTTAGCATACTACTATGCTGTTGTAATTCCGTCGGTGATTCAGTGGATGATTGATATGGGATGGGATTCGATTGGATCGGTCGAGATTCTCGGCAGCAAGGTCCCGCTCGAAGTGAACATCGAAAACACCGACAGCTACCTGAAAATCTTGTACGCCACATCGCGAGGGATTAGATTCCAAATCAAAAAGGCATCGATGACCAAGCTGCAGATGATGGACTTCATCGACTTTATTTTGAGCTGGGCACTTGAGAATTTTATCATCATCCCCTCGCCACCGGAGAAAGCAAGATGCTGAAATATATTCGGGACTATCGACGGGCGTGGAACTATGGCGAGCAGGATACTCCGCTATGCGAGCGGTGCGGGCGAGTCGGGATTGAACACCACCATATCGTTTACCGGTCACATGGCGGAGGTGACGAATTTGGTAACATTATCGGCCTTTGCCGGGCGTGCCATGACTGGGCACACGGGCAGGGCAGCGGAAGTAAAGCCGTCATCGGCACAAAGCGATGGCCAAGCGAATTACGCGGCAATAACTAAAAAAGGAGAACGAAAAATGAAAGACAAAAAAATGGTTGACGCGACTATCGATCAGCATGGTCGCACTCTGATTTTAGAGTACGCGGATTGCGCGGAGTCGCTGCGTGGAACGGGAATTTTGATGGTGAAAAATTACTACGCAGTGGCCTCCGGCGATTATATTGGTCTGTCGCCGAAAATCCTCTACCTGCCCAGTACTAAGTCGGGCGACAATTACGATGCTGAGGTGTACGACACTGAAGCCGACGCAACCGAAGCCCGTGAGGCGTTTGAGTCGTTGCTCAACGAGATCAACGCGGAGCACGCGGAGCCGGAACCGTTGACCATGCC
>Ga0307928_10004511_pt1 | contig 10562 bp, 11 predicted proteins | sample AceLakmetagen232_FD_201815 | JGI IMG/M metagenome (GOLD analysis project Ga0307928, IMG submission 201815) | Saline water microbial communities from Ace Lake, Antarctica - #232 | ecosystem: Environmental > Aquatic > Non-marine Saline and Alkaline > Saline | place: Antarctica: Ace Lake...
GTGGGAACAACTGAGATGAGAAAAAATGGTGCTGATTTGAATCGCCTCAATGATAAAATGAGGCACTTCGCTTTGGAGTATTCAGTTAGTCATAATGGCACTGATGCAGCTAAAAGAGCAGGATATTCAAAGAAGACTGCGGGCGTGATGGCAGTGAGAATCCTGAAGCATCCAGTCATTAAAGCGTTCCTGGGAAAGATTGAAAGAGAGAGCCAAGAGAAGTTTGAGATAGAACGAAACGACATACTAAGGAACCTAGCCGCCTGCGCTACACGCGACGGTAAGGACTTCGTTGACGATGATGGTAGACTACTGTTGACGAGCCAAAACATCAAAGACCTTCCGTCATCTATTACTTGCGCTATCGACGGTATAAAGCAGAAGCGCAAGACATACAGGATGGAAGACGGTACGGAAGTAGAGGAACTAGAAACAGAACTGAAGTTGGTGTCCAAGGCATCAGCGTTGGATATGTGCATGAAGCATAAGGGATTGTTTGCAGCCGAAAAGAAAGAGGAAGTAATAAGGCTGGATTGGGATAGCATTTTTGCTGGAGGCAACACCATAACGGTCGATCCTACCCAGGAGCGATTGCAGGAAGAGAAAACTAAATTGTTGGGAGATAAGGAGTAGATAGATGGAAATATTCATCCGTAGGGATGCTATAACTGGCAGGGTTAAATCCTTCAGGTATGTTGCCAATACGTTCATCGAAGAGAAGTCCTTGAGCTGTATGTCAGAGGGACTAACAGCAGGTGAACTGAACCTTCAAATAAGGTGCAAAGGGAATCTATTGAGTTCCCTAAGTATCGGTAATGTTCGGAGAGTAGACCATGAATAAAATGCTGGCAATTAAGCATCTGTTATGGCCTGACGTTACCTTCTACGATAAGCAGATAGAAGCCATCCAGTCCATCGAAGATAATGATGAAACAGTATTGGTAGCCGGTAACCAGTTGGGTAAGGATTACATCGCCGGGTTTATTGTGTTAGCCTTCTTTATCACTCGCCATCCCTGCCGTATCTTAACAACGAGCGTTAAAGAAAAGCACTTGAATGTTCTGTGGGGAGAAATAGGCGAGTTCATTCGTATGTCAAAGTATCCTCTTGATGCTAAGCAAGGCGGCCCCGTTGTAATCAACCACCAGCACTTGAGGAAGATGGTAAACGGTTTTCAGTGTCCCTTGAGCTACGTTATGACGATGGTCGCCAACCCAGAGAATGCAGAGTCATTCCAAGGCCACCATGTTAAGCCTCCGCCCGGTGTATCAGACAACGAGCCGCGTAGTATGTTCGTCACGGATGAGGCCAGTGGAGTACCTGACAGCTACTACACGATGGCAGACACATGGGCGCATCGTAAGTTGATCTTTGGCAACCCTTGGGACTGCACCAATTTCTTTAAGCGTGCAGTCAAAGGCAATCCAGAAACGAAAGACCCTGGCGGGGATTTACCCAATCCACATAAGCCAGGCATCTTCTACCGCAAAGTGATTAAGATCAAGGCAGAAGATAGCCCAAACGTTCAGCTTGGTGCTATCCAAGTAAAGAACGGGAAAGAACCTACTAACGAAATGATTATTCCAGGAGTAAAGCCCTACAGCCTCTATCTCAAGCATCGGCAAGTATGGGACAAGGTCAAGCAGTGCGTAGGCTTAGATGCTGAGTTTTATGAGGGGGCTGAGAATCTCTTGTTCCCGCCTGAGTGGCTAAACGCTGCTGAACAATTAGCCGAGAAGCTTAACCCCAACCGTAAGGCCGACACGCTAGGCATTGATCCAGCAGAGGGTGGCGACAACACAGTTTGGGTATTGATAGATGGGCTGGGAGTCATCGACGTTATTTCAGAGAAGACGCCTGACACTTCCGTGATTACAAGCAAGACCATAGCCCTGATACGAAAACATAAGCTACCTGCTGACCGAGTATTGTTGGATCGTGGAGGTGGGGGCAAGGAACATGCAGACAGGCTTAGACTCAGCGGATACGAAGTGAGGACAGTTGCCTTTGGCACTCCATTAACTCCAGCGAAGAAGAGGGGTACGAAGACATTTGATACCAGAATAGAAGAGGATGAAGAAAGATATGTATACAAGAATCGTCGGGCTCAAATGTATGGCATGGCATCCCAACTGTTAGACCCAGCGGAGAAAGGTCAGTTGGCCATACCAGCTAAGTTTACTGAGCTACGCCGACAGCTAGCGCCGTTGCCCAGATTGTATGATGAAGAGGGCAGGATGTATTTGCCACCGAAGCGTAAGAAAGACCCAAACAAGGAAAGCAACATTCAAACCATCGTAGACATGATTGGCTGTAGTCCTGACGAGGCTGATGCTCTTGTGCTTGCTGTCTACGGTCGATACGTGGAAGCAACAGTATCGGTAGCTGGAGGTGCATGGTAGGGTATAATATTAGTAGGAGCAACTCAATAGAAAACGAGAGGCAAGATGATGGCTAAAAAGAAAACGACTAACGCAGCAACAAAACCTGACCCTAAGGCGGTGAAGCAACAGGTAGAACAGTTGGGTGATTTGTTGATAACAAACGCCATGATGTCAAGAGCGCAATTGGCTCGGAAATTCCTTGACCCTCGACGTAGCTTAGACGATGAGTGTGGATTGCCTTCCACTACTGATGTCAAAGTGCAAGACTACCGCGACCTCTATGATCGGGTAGCCATAGCTGCTAGAGTTGTGGGTGTACTGTCATCAGAATCCTGGATGGTCCAACCGACTGTGTTTGAGACCGAAGACGTTGACAACGTAACACCGTTTGAAGATGCTTGGCAAACGCTAGACCTATCTCCACAAGGTTCCAGCTGGTACAAAACCGAGGAAGGCCATCCAATCTGGGACTACCTACGAAGAGGTGACGAGCTAAGCGGGATTGGACACTACGGTATTCTGTTGTTAGGGATTGATGATGGTAAGCCACTGAGTGAAGCTGCTGAGGGCATAGACGCTACTGGCAAGGCCGTTGGAGCAATGGATACTCAGCATAAGCTTACGTTCATTCGACCCTTCGATGAATCATTGGCACCTATTGCTGAATGGGAAACGGATACCAATAATCCAAGGTATGGCCAGCCAACGGCGTACAATGTCAGCTTCGCTGATCCAAGAACCATGATAACCGCTGGGGCTGTCGACGTACAGAGAGTGCATTGGTCAAGGGTAGTCCATCTTGCCGACAATAGAGGCAGCAGCGAAGTGATTGGGGTGCCTCGATTGTTGCCAGTGCTGGACAACGTAATGGGGCTAAAGAAGATGTATTGTGTTAGCCCTGAGATGTACTATCGTGGAGCATTTCCAGGCATTTCTTTTGAGACGCATCCGTCGCTGGGTGGTGATGTAAAGATTGATACTGCGACGATGCAAGGCCAAATTGAGACTTACATGAATAGTCTCCAACGGTATTTTGTGACGAAAGGCTTTGAAGCTAAGAGCCTTCAAACACAAGTCGTTGATCCTACACCACAAATAAACGTCCAGCTAGATGCTATCTGTATTCTAATAGGCTGTCCCAAGCGTATCTTTGTTGGGAGCGAACGCGGGGAGCTAGCCAGCGGACAAGATGACGATACGTGGAATGATCGTCTAGGCTACCGCCAGAATTATTACCTCACCCCTTGTGTAATCGTGCCGCTGGTAGACCGCCTCATTGCCTTACGCGTGTTGCCTACGCCCAAGGACGGTTACGAAGTAGCGTGGCCCGATCTAGGTTCGCTAAGCGCAGAAGCCAAAGCCACTATTGCATTACAAAGAACAGAGGCAATGGCAAAGTACATTCAGGGCGGTGGGGCTGCACTTATGGGAGAGTTGGACTTCCTAACACGCATCCTTGATATGCCGGTCGACGAAGCAAAGGAAGCCCTAAAGAATGCCATGCCGATTGAAGACCTGATGCCGATGCCAAACCAAGAGCCTGAGATTAAAACTGAAACTAGTCCTGTTAAAAAGAAGAAGGAGTAAAGCCGTGGCATGGGCAAACCTAACAGCAAGAGATAAAAAGAGAATAGTTGAGCTATACAAGAGTGGCACATCAGTCCATTTGCTGTCTAAGAAATATCACTGTGGGGCATACAAAATAAGTGATTTGCTTAGACAGAATAACGTAGAAATTCGGGACCAAATGGCCGCTTCTAGGGGTAGGTTACAAGAGACTAAGATGGTTTATATGCCTTCCCCTACTGAGATAGCAAAGCGTGCGAAGCAGCTACAACTGGAGGGCCTAAGATGCAAGCGATTGCAGCATGGGCCAACAGTAGCAGGTGATCCGTCAATTAAGGTTTGCCACCTTGCCCGAACATCGAAGAAACCAATGGTTGGGAGATAGCCATGCCGCTACACCCGCTACGCGCGGACCCTACGAGAACCACAATGACTCGTAAGATGTTCATGCGTGCTGTCTCTATTCGGTTTGCTAGAGTCAAGAAAGCAATGCTCAACATAGTAGTCACGGAAGACTGCTTTGGTCTAAAGAAAGCCAACGAGGTACGAAATGAGGCAACGCTAAACACTCGTTGGCGATTCTCTACTGATTCCCAGAAAGTAGAACAGTTTGCTCAGTGGTTTGCTAATCAAGCCGATGCAGAAATACTTCAGGGAAACATCAGAAACGCTCAAGATGCTTATTATGCTAGATACGTTAAGGAGGGTTACAAGAAAGGAGCTGGCAGAGCATTCGACGATACAAGAAAGGTGGCACTACACGACCAAGAAGGCGTGAGGGACTTTTACGCTGGAAGCAAGGATGAGTTTCTACGTTCCTCGTTTGCTCAGCCAGTAGCTATCGACAAAATCAAGCAGCTAACAGGCCGTGTATTCACGGAGCTAAAAGGCGTGGATGCTGTCTTGGCTACACAGATTACCAGGAGCCTAGCCGATGGCCTAGCCCAGGGAGCAAACCCCAGAACAATTGCAAGGGGCATGGCTAAGTCAATGGACATAAGCCGAAACAGAGCCTTGGCTATTGCGAGAACTGAAACGATACGAGCCCATGCGGAAGGCCAATTAGATGCTCTGGATAAATTGCAGGTAGCTGAAGTAGGCGTAATGGTCGAGTGGTCGGCTGCATACGATGATAGAGTATGTCCATTGTGTGCTGATCTCGATGGCATGGTTCTCTCTATCAAAGAGGCAAGAGGAATCATTCCGAGACATTCAAACTGCCGATGTGCGTTTGTGCCAGCCAACGTAGGCGAAAGCACTAAGGGTCAGAAGCGAACCCAAGCCCAAATACAGAAGACGATTGACGACAGCATCCGTAAGGAAATGCCGACAGGAAGAAACATTAAGGGAGTAGGCAAGCGGTACAAGGATTCAACAACCGGCCGATTCACATCAAAGAGAAAGCGAACACTAGCAGAACAAAAAGCCAGAAGCAGTTGGGGAGGAGCCAACCTAAGGCCATCGAAGATTCGCCCCAAGAGTATTCTGGATGCTCCAAAGGTAACCCCAAAGACTCCTAAACCAAAATCTGTTGCTAAGCCTTTAGTAGTCTCCCCTGAACAACGGAGATTGGGAGACCTTGTATCGAAGTGGGAACGTATTATTGAGCAACAAGAAGGAAGCCTCAAAATCTTTCAGCGGGCTGGGGCTTTGGATGACGTAGCCGTAATTAAAAGGACGATACGAGGGGGGCATAACCAAATTGCCATCCTAAAAGAGAAAATGAAGAACCTAAGAATCTAGCATGAGCCTATCCCCAACACAACGTAAGATATTGGAAGTGCTTGGTGATGGCAAAGCGCATACAGCCGATGAGTTGAAGGATTGTATAGCCGATCCATTGGCTGACTACTCTAATGTCAAACCTCATCTGTCTCATCTACGCATAACGCTGCGGAAACAGGACGAGGATATTCTATGTGTTTGGATACGACGGCAGAGGCTATACCAATGGGTAAGACTTCTGCTGCCTAAACCCCCCGCCTAGTGCCTAGGCGTGCAAGACCCTCGCGTAAGGCCTGCTAGCGGTAAGGGGTAAAGTACCCTAAACCCGTACAAAAGGCCCTCCTAGGGCCCTTCTTGGCTTCTCTAGGCCCCTTCTGGGCCGTCTTAACCCTATAGGGTTAAATTATAGAGCGTTGCCCTACCTAATTCCCTTAGTCGGGGGTATAGGTAGGGGCATGATTACTCTCGTTGCTAATTTGACTGGCCGCGTCCGAAGGGATACTCTCCTTGGACGTGAGCATCTTGTTGCCCCACTATCGCTAATAGTGGAAGGCATCTTAGCGGGCTCTGAAGGCGCGCTCTATTATCCCGCCGATGAAATAGCCGCCAATGTCGTAGCTTGGAATGGGCTACCTTTGGTAGTTCGCCATCCCTACCTCGATGGTAAGGCTATATCGGCACGCAACGCAGACGCACTCAATAGCCAAGGGGTCGGGACAGTTCTCAATGCCACGGCGAAAGACGGCAGACTGACGGCAGAGGGATGGTTTGATGTAGACCGGTTGAGAAAGATTGACCGCAGTATACTCAACGCTTTACAGCAAGGCCAGAAGATTGAGTTGAGCACTGGACTATTCACGGACAACTTACCAGCAGATGACGGGGCAGTTTGGAATGGAACTCCGTATAAGACCGTGGCTCGCAACTATCGGCCAGACCATGTAGCAATTCTGCCAGAGGGTCAAGGGGCTTGTAGCCTCGCCGATGGTTGTGGCGTAAATGTAAACAAAAAGAAACCTACGAAGGAGACCGCAATGGACGAAGCTGACCGCAAGAAGATTATTGATAATCTGATTGCCAATTCTTGCTGTTGGGATGCTGAAGACCGAGAGGGGTTGGAAGGCATGACGGACAACCAACTGACTAAGGTTAAGCAGCAAACCGACAAGGACACTCAACGAGAGGCTGTCCACAATGCAGCCGTCAAGGGCTTTACTGATCCTGGTGGCAACGACCATACTTGGAATGAGAAGGAAAGTCGTTGGGACACTAAAGCCAAAGAAATAGAGAAGAAAGATGAGCCTGTAGTGAATGCGGAGAAGCCAAAGCAAATCAAGGAAGAGGATTTGCCAGCAACTATGCGTGAGCAGTTGGCTTTTGCTCGCACGGAAATGGAACGTCAGCGGGATGACTTGATTGGCAACATTACTGCTAACCTCAAGGATGAGGATAAGACCAAGGTGCAAGAGACATTGAAGGACAAGAGTTTGGATGACCTCCGTTCGTTGTCTCTGTTGGCTCCCCCGAAGACCGACGTGGTAGCAAACTTTGCTGGGGCTGCTGGCGGTGTTGTGGACAACACAAATACGTCCAAGCTTACTCCCCTGGCTTTGCCCGGCGAGTGCCTCTAAACTAACCAACGAATTTTGATTAGGAGAAAGATAATGAAAGGGACTCGAATTTTGGTTAGTAGCCCTACGCGCGGGGTCTACGAAGATATTCACGTTGTGGGTACGCCAAAGCCTGGCACGCTCATGGAGATTGAGCCTACCACTGCACCTATTGGCGGCCGGTTTTCCTATGCCGCCTATGGGACAACCACCTACGACAATGGTGACTTTGTCGAAAACGATGGTGACCGAAAGGTCATCGCTGTCTTGCTGGAAAAGGATCAAGAGGGCGACACTTACGATGACGCCTATGCCGACGATGATCTTGGCAGAATCTACTTTCCCGCTCCTGGCGAGCAGCTGAACATGCGAGTCGAAAACCAAGGCGGAACTGGCGACAGCTTCGCAATTGGCGATGAGCTAATGGCAGACAATGGCACTGGCAAGTTACTCGCTTGTGATACGGACGCCGAAGCGCATCCGTTTACCGTGCTGGAAGTCGTGGCGGCTTTGACCGCTGACGCTTGCGTCTGGTGTCGCTTCAATAGTGCTGGCGGTGCGTAACCCTAAACATAATCTGATTAACAGAGGAGAACCCTAATGAGTTTTGGATTCATCGACAAAGTTGAAGTCGACTTTGTCACCAATGGACAGCCCCAAGGCCCTACGGCCAACAGGTTTTCCGAGATTGGCTATGACGCTGGCTTGCTTCGCCCAGTAATCATGGAAGATGGCAAGAAGTATTGCTGGATTGACAGCGGGAAAACCGAGACCAAGCTAATCACTAACGCTCTTACTGGTAAGGAAGAGAAGCGGACCGTGCCAGTACGTGATGCTATTCCGCTCCAACGGCTGATTAGCAATGGCATGGTTCCAGCTACATTCAATGCCAGTGCTTTGCCCTATCAGGCATGGCAGCGTATTGACTTGGCCGTAACGAGAGCCAGCCGTGATCGACTCATGGCCTGGAACGATTTGGTATCTGCCAATACGTATGGTGGATTCGACGGCATGGCTACTACTGGATTGATCAAGGATACGATGACCGATCCGGGTGACGCTAAGATTGATATGGATACGTTGTCCAACGATCTTAACGATAGCCCACTCCATACGCCAGACATTTTGCCCCTGCCGATTATTCATGCGGGCTTTGAATTGTCGCAACGGCGGCTGGCCGTCTCTCGCAATACTGGTACTCCGCTGGATACGAGCAATGCTGAGAGTTGCGGGCGTCGAGTGGCGGAAACTCTAGAGAAAATGACGATTGGCGTTGATGATCATTCGGCTACGACGATTGGCGATTCTGGTACGTTTTCCAATCGCGGTATCTATGGCTTCCGCACGCAGCCGGACCGGATTACCAAGACGGACGTGACAGCATCGGCTAGCTTTGATGCCAAAACGTTTATGACCGAAATCTTGGCTATGAAGGAATCGGCTCGGGCTCAGAAGTTCTACGGCCCCTTTGTGCTGTATTACAGCACGAGTTGGGACCAATATCTGGATACTGACTATGTTGTTGGTACTTCTGCTCAAGGCTATACGACCGTTGATAAGACGGTACGCCAGCGGATAGAAATGATCAACGGTATTAGTCGGGTTCAGATGCTTGACTTCTTCACCAATAGCGATGAGCTTCTGTTGGTGCAGATGAATTCTGATACCGTGCGTGCCGTTATTGGCATGGATACGACTACGGTTCAGTGGGAAGAGCAAGGTGGTTCTCGGATCATCTTCCGAACCATGTGTATAAAGGTTCCTGACCTTCGCAGTCAGTACGTTGGTACCAGCCCCAGTAGCCGCGTCTGCGGGATTGTGCATGGAACGACTTCGTAACGTGGGATTCTCAACTCTCCGCTGTCTTTCATCCCCAGGGGCAGCAGGGGGTTGGGTTTTATCTGGGGATAACACGGGAGCGAATCATGCCAACTACTCAGTATAAGTTCAAGTTACTGCGCGGGATACATAGTGAAGGAATGGATGCCGGTAATAGGCCATGTATCTACGAACCTGGCGACATTATAGCCACGAACAATGACCTTCAACGGCACAACGTCAACGGGATGCTTCCAAGGTTTGAGCTTCTTACCAATGATAGTCCTGCACCTAAGCCAGAGGCTATTCCCAAGAAAATCCCTCCAATAGAACAGGCACAACCTAAGCAGGATGATGAGGGTTGGGAGAAGATGACCATGGCTGAGTTAAGGAGCATGGCAGCGGAGGAAGAAATTGACTTGGGCGGAGTTACGAAGAAGGCAGACTTGATCGTAGTTATCAAGGGAGCATTAAGCTGATGGCTATTCGTACTACCGCTGCCGCTGTGAGGAAGGTCATTCAGACGGACTCTAGTATTGACGTTTCACCCCTCATGGACGTAGCTAGTGAGCTGGTAGATAAGGTATCAGCTGAGGACAGCGACAGCGTGATGACCGCTGGTATGCTCCGACACTTGGAGACGTATCTTGCAGCCCACTTCTATGCTTTTAGAGACCCACAGTATTCAGAGAAGAAGACTGGTGATGCATCGGCAACATTTCAAACTGGTCAGTCCGGTAAGGGGGCTTTTGAGCAGAATGATTGGGGCAGGATGGCAATGGCCCTTGATCTTACTGGATATTTACGGAAGATCAACAAGGGAGTAGTGACAGCTGAAGTTATTTGGTTGGGCTTGCCTCCAAGTGAACAAACTGACTATGAGGATCGGGACTAAGCAATGAGCAACATGGAAGAATCTGACTTGCATCAAAAGGCTGTCTATTGGGCTGCTAACGGATTGGACAACTATGGTGAGCCTAAGCTAGACGCGGGCGTTGAGATAAACGTTCGCTGGGAGTACAAGAAACGAGAGTTGCTTGATGCTAAAGGTAACACGGTAGCAATAGACGCCGTGGCTGTTGTTGATCGAGAAGTTACTCCTGGTAGTACCTTCTGGCTTGGCACTCAGAAGGCTTATAACGCTTTGTCTACTGATCCTGTTAGGTATTACGCCTATAGTTACAAAGCAATACCTGACGTGAAGAATCGAGCAACACGGAAGACCGTGATGTTGATGAAACTCGGGACTGAGTTACCTACGTCGGCATGAGTTCAATGACCAAGATTAAACCGATTCTTTACTGTGATGCCCGCCCGCTGATCCGCGACGGTGACCCCATACTGTGGCGGATTGACCGGCGACAATGGACTAAGCCGTCGAACCTGCTTATCGCGCGAATCGGCGGCAGTGATTACGTCCACGCGGGCATGGCCGCATGGCGCGGCGGCGAACTCAATC
>Ga0307928_10004513_pt1 | contig 10560 bp, 26 predicted proteins | sample AceLakmetagen232_FD_201815 | JGI IMG/M metagenome (GOLD analysis project Ga0307928, IMG submission 201815) | Saline water microbial communities from Ace Lake, Antarctica - #232 | ecosystem: Environmental > Aquatic > Non-marine Saline and Alkaline > Saline | place: Antarctica: Ace Lake...
AAATGACACAGATATTAACAATAAAAGACGCTGAGGACAAGCTAATCACTATTGCTTTGGCGAAATCTAATGGCAGGCGAGATTTAGCTGCAGTTATGCTTGGAATCTCGATAAGGAAACTCCAGCAAAGGCTGGCAAAACGAAGGGCTGAGGATTGAAAAAATGAAACCGAATAAAATCTTATACACAATGATAATACTGTGTATTGCGGTGATAATATGCTGGTCAACGGCTGCGTATATTCAGCTAACAGACACCACAGTAATCACACCCAGACAATTACAGCAGCAGCTCGTGGAGCTGGGCTATCTTGACCCGAACGATGTACCGGGCGGGTTTGGTGCTAAGTCACATAAAGCATGGGAGCAAGCTGTTATGAACCAGACAATAAGGGAGTGTAACCGAAAGTAAAGGAGATAATAAAATGAACTGTCCACATTGTAAAAAAGAAATTAGAATGGATTTGTATAACGATACGCCTGGTGCTGTATTTGTTGCTTGTGATACTAATGAAACCTGCTTTGCTTGGCCTGCGATATTTGGCATTAAAAAATATGAGGGCTGTATCGAGTTTGGAAGAGGAGTAGATACTGTACCCTTACACGGAAGCGCCATTTTTGCCAGGGGTGGAGCGTTGAGTTGTGACGATGATGAATGTATGGCTTTTTTCGGCGATATTCCTCATGAGGGCGAAGCATGGCTTGTTAAATCTACTAGCAAAGGATGGGATTGGGAGAGGGTCGATGACCAGATAGAATTTTCAATTGAAGGCTTGGAAGAATAATGACCGCCGATTGCCAAAAATGTACATACAACAAAGCCTGCGTAAATATTGGCGCGTTTGATATTGACGAATGTATACAGTTTAAGGAGATAATTATGGACACTGAAATAACAGAGGACTATGTATATGAGTCTTTGAGTGAATTTGAAGACCAAGATAGATTTTCACTTATTCGCACAATCCTTACGCAGCAAAGGGAAATCTGTCGGCTTGCCGGTAAACTTAATACTAGAACTGCCGAGAATAGGAGAGAAGATGGAAATAATTAAATGTCAGCAAGGTTCGGACGAATGGTTTGAGCATAAACTTGGCATGGTATCAACAAGCAACTTCGCCAAGGTCTTAAACAAAGGTGAAGGCCGGAAACTGTATATGCGAAAATTAGCGGCAGAGCGATTAAGTGGGGTTACTCAAGTCTCTTATACTGACAATAATATGGAGGCTGGACAGGAGTTAGAATCACTAGCAAGGGAGTATTACGAGGCAGTCAACAAATGCGAAGTTGAGCAAGTTGGATTCGTCAAAATGAATGATTGGGTAGGTTGTTCGCCGGATGGTTTAGTTGGCGATGATGGCTTGATAGAGATTAAATCTCCAATACCATCTACTCACATAAACAATATCTTAAAGGGCAAAATGCCAACAACTTATATCCCACAGGTTCAAGGCCAGATGTTAGTTACTGGGCGAAGTTGGTGCGATTGGATTAGTTTTTGTCCTGCTCTGACAACAAGGCCGTTTTACAGTATAAGGGTGTATCGGGATGAAGAATATTTCGATAAACTAATCGAGGCGATTGACAAGTTTGTAGGCGAATTTAAAGAGATGTTAAACAAAATAACCGAAACTGAATTTTGAGGTGAAAAATGGAAAATGAGATACAAAAAAATGAAGATACTACCCCGAATCAAATGATACAGTTGGCGATTGAGAATAAAGCAGACTTGGGACAAGTGAGGGAATTATTAGAATTAAAAAAGCTATATGAAGCTGATGAAGCAAGAAAATATTATGCTTCTGGTTTCGCTCTAGCACAGTCAAATATAGAAGCAGCTATAAAAACGGCATTAAACTCGCAGACGCATAGTAGGTACGCAAAACTTGAGGGCGTTATTGAAGCGTCAAGGCCGGTATATACCAAAGAGGGTTTTTCTGTTATCTTCTATGAGGGTAAGGCCGAAGAAGCTGGCAATGTGCGGGTTTATGCTGATGTTCTGCATAGTAAAGGTCACAAAGAAACATACCACTTTGACGTTCCGTTAGATGGCGTAGGGATAAAAGGAAACGCCAATATGACTAAGATACACGGTAAGGCATCTTCGGTTTCTTATGGTCGAAGATATTTACTGTGTATGATATGGAATATCCCAACACAAGATGATGACGGCAATGCACCCAATAAGGACAATGAAATTAAACCACCTGGAATGAATAAGGAAGAAGAAAAGGTGCTGGCTGCAATCTGTGTAATACTGCAAGAATCTATACCAGAAGATAAGCATAGGAAAGTAAATACCACTAAGGTAGGGGCTATATTCTTTGCCCAGTATGGTGCTTTTCCTAATAAACCACAGGAGGTAGGTGCTGCGGCAGCGTGGCTAATTAGTCTAAGAAAAATGGAAGACTGGACGATTAGGGATAATAATGGCAACACATCAAGTTAAACAGATAATTGACGGACAGCCTACATTTGAGAAACCACTGACGGAGATACTCGGCGAACTGGTGATGGGTGGTGCTGTTAGAACCTTGACACCGGTAGAGTATATAACTGACCGCCAAAGACGTTGGTATAAGGGAATTTGTCTAAGGGATTTAGTCAAAAGTGACGAGAACGGCGAAACTAAGGATTGGTGGGACACGGAAGTAAAGACTAGATGTAAGGGATTGGCATACCTAAAGAAAACTGGCGTTGTAGTGGAGATTAAGCTGGGCGAAGAAATAACCCGTGTAACCATTGGCCGATTAACAACCAAAGGTGTTGGCAAGCGGAAAATGACTTTGTTTATCGAAGAAATTTTATCACAAGCAATGGCAAGAGGGTGGAATGTTTCACCACCTGACAAGGATTTGCGTAAAGAAAAGGAGAGCGTAAATGGCATCGTATAACTATGTAGTATTGGTAGGTAATGTCACAAGAAATATTGAACTTAGCTACACAACAGGACAGACGGCGGTAGCATCGTTTGGTATCGCAGTCAATAAGAAGTACAAATCTAAAAGTGGTGAGAAAATGGAATCGGTACTATTTATCGATTGCGTGGCTTTTGGTAAAACAGCCGAGACGCTAAATAAGTATGTATCTAAGGGTAATCCGATACTTATTTCCGGCGAGTTGCAGTTAGATAGCTGGACTACACAAGAGGGTCAAAAGCGAAGCAAGCACAAAGTCTTAGTCCAGAATTTCCAGTTCTTGCCAACAGGCGAGAAGCGAGAAGAGCAAACGGGAAACAAGAACCCTGAACATGACGAAAACTACAAACACCCTGACGACGATATACCATTTTAGAAACTCACCTGGTCATGCCCCAGGTGTATAATGCAAGCGGGCGGTGGAGTTGGCCGCTGTGGTCGATTCCCGCCTGCTCTATTTAAAGGAGAATGAATATGAACAAAACAGAGAAAATATTAGCAAAGATTGAGCAAAATAACGCAGACGTACAAAGACTCAATGATGAACGTGAAAGACTGCGCAAAGAACTTGCCGAGACCGAAGTAACGTATTCGATTGGGGATGGGTTTAAGGATAGGGATGGCTACGAATATCTCTTGGCGAGTACAGACAATTACAAAGCTGGTATGGTTTGTCTCAAAACAGGAATGAGACTTCGTGAAAGTGTAGGGGTCGAAAGAGCCACCGCAATAACGCATAAAGAATTTCTTAAAATAATAGGTTGCCACAACCTTACCCGCTACTGGGACAGCCAGAAAGAAGTGCTGACTGACGATAGTGAGGACTTGGAAAAGTTTGAGGTACAAGGCCTTAATTATCGTGACAATTTCGCAGCCAGCATTACCGCTTTGGGGCAGATAAGGATTCATACAAATATGCATGGAACAACTAATGACATAGAAAAGACCACAGAAATCATACAAAAACTCGGCCAGCTTAAAACCACTGCCAAGAAGAAACAGAACAAATCTTAGAAAGGAGAATAAAATGGGGTATACAACAAATTTTACCGGACATTTCAGGCTGGATAAACAACTCACCTTAGACCACTTTCAGATTTTGAATAAATTTGCTGAAACAGACCACAGAACAGAAGATTATATTGGCGATGATTTTAGTTATTATTGCCAATGGAAACCAACCAAAGACGGATGGAGTATCGAGTGGGACGGGGGAGAGAAATTTTATAGCTACGTCGAATGGTTGGAATATATAATTGAAAATTTCCTTAAAATATGGGGATATACTCTTGATGGCGAGGTTCAATACAGCGGCGAAGAGGTTGGCGATTGTGGTGTTTTGCTGGTGAAAGGGAATGTAGTGTCTAAGCAAAAATATAACCCTGATACCGACGATGTTACATCGTTAGTCAAAAAAGGTCTTGAGGATAATGAAACAAGGGGCTTTTGGTACTTGAAAAAAATAATGGAAAGAAGCTAAAGCCAAAAAACGACCAAAATCATTTTTCAGCTATTTTTTTGGAAATTTCCAAAAGAGAGCAACACATAATTTTTAAAAAAAGCAATAAAAAGGAGAATATCGTGCAGATAAACGCTAAAGACGAAGCAATCTTTGAAGCTGCAAGAGTTCTCTACCCCAACACGAAGCTCGGCCTTCCGACTGAATTTGCTAAATTCCGCAAAAAGCACAAGGACTGGCAAGAAGTTCTACCCAAACTCACACCGGCTATTAACCGGCAGATTGCATGGCGGGCAAATGCCAACGGTGAGTTTCGACCAGCTTGGAAAAGTTTTTCTGCTTGGATACACCAACGCTGGTGGGAACTGGAAATTCCAGAGAAAAAGCAATCGGCCGTTGGTTTGTGTATTATCGACCGCAAGGTTGGCTTTAAGTATCAAAAAACAAACCAGGGGGTGGAGATATGGCTTTGCCAAAGATGCTACACAGCTTTTGGTTCTGGCAATTGGGCGAACTTATCTAAGGCGGCAATTGAAAAGATTATCGAGAGAAACAAAGCCGCCAGCATTACCAGGACAACTCCCAAAGAACCATCACCAGAAGCGGTGATAAACGATAATCGAAATAGGGAAGTCAAGAAACTCATGGCTTCTATGAAGAATTTTGGGAACACTAACCAGAAAGCGAAAAGGTAAGAAAATGGAACAGGTAGATTTTTATACTAAGCTAAAAGAACTTATCGGTGAGTCCCAAAAAGAACTGGACGATTGTACTTATGACGGCGATTATGATGTATTTTGTTTCATGAAAGAGTGTAAGGCTGCAATTGAGCAACTCCAAGCCGAGAATAAGGAACTAAAGAAAAAAGCTGATATGTTATGTAAAATTTGGGGTTTTCTTAAAGTAGCCCCGAAAGGCGGCGAGAATGACACTTAAATCTTACATAAAGAACACAGCCGAATGAAAAAGCACACCAAGATATATCTTAAAGAAAATGGCTATACAACTGCCGATATTATCATGTGTGAGATACCTGGCTGCGGGCAAGTTGCCGTTGACATACACCATATTGATGCAAGGGGCATGGGCGGGGATAAGAGCAAGGACGTGAACGAGAATTTGATTGCCTTGTGCAGAAAAAACCACGACGAGGCTGAGACAAGCAAGATAAGTAAGGAATATTTGTTTATGTTGGCGAAAAGGAGAATAGATGCGAATACTGGCGATTGACCCAGGAACCACGAAGTCGGCGTTTGTTATTTACAAAGATGACAAGGTAGAGAGGTTTGGTATTTTAGAGAACGAGGAAATGCTAGAGGTAGTTAAGAGATATGATTTTCCAGATTACTGCGACCACCTTGCTATTGAAATGATTGCGTGCTACGGGATGCCTGCCGGTGCTACATTGTTTGAGACTTGTGTCTGGATAGGAAGATTTATCGAGCATTGGGGTGGCGTGGCCTACACTAAAATCTATCGCAAAGACGTCAAAATGCACTTGTGCCATTCAATGCGAGCGAACGATTCAAACATCCGCCAAGTGATAATAGACCGCTACCCTGCAACTGGCGGCGGCAAAACCCCACAGGTAGGCATAAAATCAAAGCCTGGCCCGCTATTTGGAATAAGCACAGATATTTGGAGTGCATTAGCGGTGGCAATAACGTATACTGAAACTAAGATGTCAAAAGTAAAGTCGGTAGGAGTTTGAATATGAGAATAACAGTGAAATATTTACTTGGTATTTCAACGATTATCGCCGGAAGATTTTTAATAGACTGCGACATTAGATGGTTACAGCCATTTGGTACTACAATAATTTTCATGGGTGGTATGTGCTGGCAGTATTTAGATAGCAAAGCGAAAGGCGGTAAAAATGGACTTATGTAAAGATTGTGATATGGCAATGCAAGTGGAATCGATTTGTGAGATATGCAAAAATGCCGACAAATACCGCAAGCAAGCTGAGCAGCTCCAAGCCGAACTCGACAAGCAGAAAAAAATTATAGAGGAAATGCTTCAGGCCATGAAAAATTATGAGATGGATGTTTCCGATGAAGATTTTCCGCCACCATATAAACATAAAGAAATGATGAAAAGGGCAGAGCAAGCCCTGAAAGGCGGTAAATAAAATGCGGTATTTAATTATTGCGCTGGCGATGCTGGGTATGGCTGGATGCACTACCTACCGAGCTACACTTGGCGATGCTCAAATCGATATGACTTACGTCTTGACGGATAAGAAATGCAAGTCTGCAAGTTTCACAGACCCGAACGGCTACACCATTACGATTGTAAACTTCGGCTCAGAGACTAGCCAGGTGGTCGGTGCTGCTATTACGGCGGCGTTGGGAGGTGTGAAATGAGTAAAGAAAAATTAAAACCTTGTCATGCTGGGAGTGCTTATCTTTGTCGTGGGTGGACAGATGAGGAAGATTGGTGCGAAAGAAAGAAATGCTACTTTTGTTTTAAGTGTGACAGAATAGTTGAGTTAAATCCCAAAACTGGTAGATGGGTACATAAATCAAACTGGAGGCCGAAATGAAGTACAGTAGAACAAAGCACTTCAAATATAAGCTGGAAGAGCGGGAAGTTGTACAGACCTGTATTACGGGCTATTCGTTCAGAACACCATATATCAGTATGTTCCTGGATGGTCGGCTATCAATCCACAAGGGCTACGCTTGGGATGGTTCTAGCGTTCCATTTAAGAGGACTTTCAGGATATTGTCTTTAGGTTGGTACGATGCGGATAAATACTGCAAGGAGGCTAGTCTCGTCCACGATGCACTGTGCCAAGCGATGCGGGAGGGATTGATTACCAAGAAAAATAAGAGCACTGCGGATAGCCTTTATTATGATATGTGTATCGCCGGCGGTATGAGTAGGCGGCAGGCACTAAGGAGATGGAGAGCACTCCGTAAATTCGGCGATTCAGGTATCCAGCCTGAGAAGAACCCTCGAAACAAAATCTATGATACAAGGAAAGCTTGAGTAGAAAGGTCAAGGATGGCTGACTTAATAACCTTTTCAAGCGAACCTTGGCTTGACGGGTTTGTAATGACTCAAAGACGGAACGAATTGGGCGTTACTCAGGCCGCATTTGCCTGCGCTTGTGGCTGGTCACAGCAGTACCAATCCAAATTAGAATGTTCGGGCAAGTCCGAAATATCAACAGACAAAGCCCGAACAATCGAATGCGCCTTATCTACAATCCCAGAGCCTTTTTAGTACGCCTAAGAGACTCCAGTGTTTCGCCAGCGGCCTTAGCTGCAAGGCCAAGCTCAACTATCTCGGTATAGTATTTACCCTTGCTAGGCGGGTCACTAGGACACTTACCGGCAGCTTCGTGATATGATACACGTAAATCATCAAAAACTACCCTGCTTATGTTAATTGGTTGATGCGGTGTCATTTTTTCTTCTCCTAATAAAATTTTATTGCCACAGTTGAGACATATTTTTGCGTAAGCAAACGGTCTTAGGCGTCGATTCAGACCACAGATAATCCAGGCCCCGCTTAACCACTACATAGCCGACAAAGCCCTCATTTGTGGGCCGGGCGTTAGCTTTTATCTGTATTTTCATTGTGTAGCCTCCGCAATAGCATTTTCAGCTCGTTTCAGTGTTGCTTCATTCATTGGTTCACCTATTGCAATATTAGATATTTCCTTACACACATCCAGCAAAGCAGGCGCGGCAGCTATAAGGCGGGCAACAGCTTCGGCATCATCTTTACCGAATACCATAACGACAACATCGATACCAGCAAACTCTATACATCTTACATCTTGGACTTCTTTAAGCACTGTTCCTTGTGTAATCATTCTATCCTCGCTTTCTGCCTTGCATAGTAGTATAAAACTCTAGCAGGCAATAAATATTAACAATCAGCCAAAATATTAGCATTACTTGTCTCGTTTTGTGGCCTCTGCAATGGCTTTGTCTGCGAACAGCTTAGAACATTTAGGGCATAGCAGTTTGGGCGGACAAGTCAAAGCTGAACCAATACCATCCCACTTGCGATAGATATTGTAATCATCATATTTGTCGGTTGGTATGTCATGCCAGACCCCACACTCATCACATTTTAATCGCATACAAATATCAGGTTTCACTTCATCCTCTTTCCTGCCCGCAAGGGGGCGGTTAGTCTTTGGTAAGTTTATAAATATCCCATACCCAGCCACGAGCAACTGCCATTATAGCAAAATCCTTGGCTTTCTGCTTGTCATCAAATTCGTGATAAGTGATATTGCCGGTTTCCGGAAAACTTAATCTCACAATGTACATAATTTCCACCTCATAAATAAAGTTAACATTATAAAGCCGACAAGCAGGACTCGAACCTGCCTGGGCACTTGTGGTAACAATCTGCAACCTCAAGTGCCTGCGCCGGTATCGGCTGGCTGGGTTATACAAGCCGACAAAAGGCATTTTCCAAGCGTTGCAATAGTATTCCTCTTGTTCTGGCTCTTGGCTTCATTAAATAAATTGCTCCGCTTTCAGGGTGTATAAAAGGCTTAAAGACTTGATTGATTCGTTGGGTTAGCCAGTCCGTTGTTTTGGTAGCAGAAACTTCAAGTTTTTTCTTTGCGTCAACTGCCTTTTGGACTGCCTCTTTATTGCATACCATCCAGCCATCGGCTATCATTTTATCGCGGTAAGCGTCTTGCCGTTCTTTTCTGGCTTGTTGTCGTCCGATATAAATGTAAGTGTTAAGGTTTTTATATTCAACGTCATTAGCAGGATTAAAAACAGCTGCTAACGCTTGGACAACATCAGGGTTATATCTATGTTTTGCATCAAGGGGACGAAATAATACCATAAATTCCTCGTCCATAACAGTCTGAAAGCTAGGTTTTTCCGCTAAATTTACATTCATTTTTCTACTCCCTAAAATAGAGGTTATCAATTCATAATACAATAACTGGCTTGTGGATTGGTTTAATCGATTATTCGCCGAATATGCTGTCCTGACATTTCTGACACATTCCAGAAATTTTAAATTCCCGCAGGCTAAGTTCATCGCGGAAAGTTGTTGCATCAATGGGTTGTTGGCAAGTAGGGCATTTTCCCGCCTCTACAGATTCAACACTTTTGCCAAAGCCAGCTTGCTTCATAATTTCTTTGTTCATAATTCTATCCTCTCAATTAAAGGTTAAAAGCATGTTCTTTTTATCGTCCAATTTATACCCATAGCATAAGACAATAAACTAACAATGTAAAGATAAATATTAGAATAAATACAAAATAGCTGCTCACGGTATCAAGAACGGCGATAATCAGCAAAGAAAAACAAAGATTATTTTACAACCAATTAGTTGTTTGCAATGGTTTCCAATTTCGATTAGAATATACCATAATTAAGGGTTTTTGTATGTCTGATATTAAACAGTGTCCATATTGTTTCAAGTTTATCAAGCATAACGGAATCTGTCCGGTTCAGGATGGGGAACGTAAAAGACAGTTATTCTATGACAAACGACAAAAAACAACAAAAACAAATACAAGCATGCAATTCTATGGTGATAGATTAGATTTAGGCTTCGCAATGCTTTCTGATGATTATGAAGATTAGAGAAATACACGTGAAAAGAGACTATAGCACAGCACAGTCCGACAAACGAGGCACACCGGCAAGCGTGGAATGTAAACCGCACGCTGCCTCGGCAAACAGGGTAAACAATGCTTGGGATTGTTACTGGCTAGAACAAATAGCGGTCATGATATAAAAAGCTCAGCCGCAACGTGTAGGGTTAAACCCTGTAGAAGCCGGTGGTAATGAGAAGTTAAGTAAACACATAACAAAGCCAAGAAGTTAACAAAAGACAAAACAAATGATGACTAAAAAATATAATAAGGATATGATTATTCATTCAAATGGTAATACAATACACACTTCATGCCAAAAAGGCGTAAAAAACAGGTTCGGAAGTTCTTTAAAGAAACTATTTTCCAATGGATGGCGGTTTATTGTCATAGCAAGCTAAAAACAATGTTAGCCAGATACTTAACAAGTTATGAAGTTAACCAGATATATAACAAACAAGGGCTAACAAAGTATTGACCAAGTGATTTAAGCGGCTTAGAACGAACACAGGGACGTAAAAGTATCGGGAATCGGCGATAATAGAGCAAATAACCAGCAAACAGCAATATATATAAGGGACTAATCATAAACC
>Ga0307928_10004517_pt1 | contig 10553 bp, 17 predicted proteins | sample AceLakmetagen232_FD_201815 | JGI IMG/M metagenome (GOLD analysis project Ga0307928, IMG submission 201815) | Saline water microbial communities from Ace Lake, Antarctica - #232 | ecosystem: Environmental > Aquatic > Non-marine Saline and Alkaline > Saline | place: Antarctica: Ace Lake...
GTGGTCCTTCGTAATAATTACTAATATCACGCTTCCTTTTGTCATAATTATAAAAGTGACACTTAAATATTACTGGGAAATCTATTCCCTTAACTCTGCCTTTGTCGTTTAAAAATTTACCGTTGCTACAAAAACCTAATTGTTTCATAGCGTCCTTTTCCCATGAAGAGTAATTAACGCTAACGGTTCTCCCCATCTTTCCTGTGTACTTATTGATGAAACTTCTAGCTGAGTTCTTTTTAGCATAGAATTTCCCGTATATTACTTTGTGAAATATTTCTTCCATTTTTGTTTTACCAAATACTATCCATATCTAAAGTTGATTTCTTTTCTTTAAAACTTTGATATGTATCACGCTCATCGTTGAATGGATGCTTATAGTAGCTACTTATCATATTTTCTATATCTCCTTTTGGCTCACATCCATACTTATTGATGAAGTATTTTTTATTATGATTAAATGCTTTTTCTATTATTGAAGCTAAGTGTGGGTTATTTTTTGAAGTTTGTGATCCTATGTGATAATAAGTTGCAGAAACTATTGAAATAGCTTTTTCTCCTAATCCAGCTAAAGCAATATCGGCATGATATGAATTATCTTCAAAGTAAGCCACTCTAAAGTTTTCATCAAAAAAACCAACCTTATCAAGGCAGGCTTTATTTATCATGAAGCACGAGAAATCTGGATGACTATTTATTGCTTCATTTTCAATGTATTCTTTTTCTAGTACAAGCATTTCACTAGGAGCAATCGTTTGATCATTAGTTCCGGTAGCCATGATAATATCACTTTCTTCAAAGCGTTTTACTAGGTTGTCTATGGTGTTTTTAGCTAATATGATGTCGTTGTTTATGACTAGGAATAAGTCACATCCATCTGCTCTCGCTCTATTTAGTCCTAAGTTCCAACATCCAGCTAATCCAGACACTATTGGATTCTTGTATGAGATAATATCATCTCGTGAAGCCAACCAGTCTTTGGTTCCATCTGTTGATCCATTGTCAATAAAAATAACTTCATAATCATGGACTGTATTAATCGAATCTATAGTTTGTTGAGATTCTTTTAAGCAATTTACACCAACTGAAATTATTCCTATTTTCATTTTTTCATTTTATTAGAAGTTAAGTTAAAGAAATCAGTATCAGACCTTACTAATGAAATAATAGTAGACCCCTTCTTTTTATCTATCTCTATTTTTACCATATCCCCAGTGCCTATATTTTCTGTAGCTATTCCTGCAAATACTATCTTTTCATTATTCTTTTTCATATTATTATTATATAATTAATTGTTAATTTAGTCAATAGCATCTTCCTTGTGCTTAACTATGCGGGCCAATATCCACCAGTCCAAAGCTATCTTACCTGTTAGCCCAAGCTCTTCTAGTTTTTCTGATGTTAACGTATCATGTTTAAACTCTTTAACTCTGTCTGCAAGCTCTTCTTCATCATAAGTCCAAGCGTGATGGTCAGTTTCTTTTCCATGATATGGCCCTGTCATATTAATTGAGAAGATAAAATGGGTAATGTCTCTAGTAATGTATTTCTCTGCTAACTCTCTTGAGTTTGGAACTGTTATTATGAGATGGCCATCTTTTTTTAAACATCTCATCCATTCCTTTACTACGTCAGATACGATAGACATTTCTATATGCTCCAAAATATGTGAGGCAGTGATTATATCAAATGATCCAGAGTCAAATGGTAACGTCTTTGAAACATCACCACTTACTTCAACCTTTCCATCTCTAGAATCTAAGTCCATATTTATCCATTCAACTTTATCAGTTGAGTCAAAGTGTTGGTCGCCACAGCCTAAGTTGAGACATTTTTTCATTTTTTTGTTTTTTTAGTTTTTTTAACTTTAGGTTTATCATCTTCAATAGTGATCTTAGGTTGCTTTTCAACTTTTGTAGGATTAATTGTTACAAAGAATCCTAGCCCAAAAAATACGAAGAACAGGCTTAGTTCGTGACATCCACAAGTGCAATAAGCTCCACTACAATTAATTGTAGTTAGGTGTTTTAAATCTCCAGATATTTTCCACTCGTTTATTGTTTTGAATCTTGGTTTATTCATTGTTTTTTTTAATTTATTACAAATTTTTCTAAAAACTTTCCAAATTCAGATATAAACTTACTAGACACCTTTCCTGAAAATTCAATAGATATACCATCATTTAAAAATTCAAATGAGCTAATATCAATATATTTTTTACTAAGAAGCTCATCAAAATTTATACAATTTTTTGATATTTTTAAATTTAATTTTTTTATATGGTCATTATTGAACTTTACCTTATTCATAATATATTTCTAATTTATTATTAATTTTAGCTGCACTTAATTCTTCAAGCATTACATCTGCACCGACTGACGCTTCCCCCCTTGAGTTAGTGACTCCACAATGGAGAACTTTATGAGGGGTGAGTCTTACGACTATATCACCATCCTTTCTAATTCTTTGGCACATTTCCCAGTCTTCACTGGCCATTATACCATCGGTTTCCTTTAGCCCGTATTTAAAATAATCTTCTGTTGAAATGAACCATGAGTTTCCTGATACTGCATCTACTGTTTCAAATCTGTTAAACACTGCCTCTTTTAAATCATTATTTTTCTGCATAAAAGGATGGCAGTATGCTCCGACTATCTTAATATTAAACAGCTTTTCTTTCACTAGGATACATTCCTCTAGCCATCCCGGTAAGAAGTACATATCATTATCTGTGTGATATAGATATTCATATCCTTTCTTCCTAGCTATCTCTGCTCCTATGTTTCTGCATTTTGATGGAGAACCGAAGTTAGTAAAAACTAAGTCTGATATTACTCCAGATTCTTTTAAATTATATAACCAAGAAACACTATCACTTCCATCGTCAACTACTATCAAATCATATAATTCTCTAGGAGTATTATCTACTAAAGACTTAATAGTTTGATAGGCTAGCTTTTTTCTATTTCTCGTAATTAATATTATCGCTGTTTTCATATTTTTTTGTTAAGGGAGGGGGTGTTACCCCTCCCAAGGTTACTTATTTTTCTTCCAGGTGGAATAAAGCGTATCACGAACTTCAATGATTTCCATTGAATTCATGAAAGGAGTATGGACTGTACAGACGTACTCTCCTTGAATGCCTTTGTAATGAGTAGGCTGACCGAATGTCAGTTCGTATTTATCAGGGTTTGTGTAAATATGACACCCAGGATAAACAGACAGTATTGTTACATCTAAATCATCAGGTCGAGACTCTTCAAGGAATCGTTTTGATTCTTCAATTGACTCAGCACTTTCACCAGGAAGCCCAACAATCATTAAAGCCTTAACCCTTATGCCGACTTTCTTCATAAGACGGATAGCTTCTTTGTGTTGGTCTACTGTTTCGTTTTTTCTGATGTTTTTGAGGATACGGTTGCTTCCGCTTTCCACGCCAAGCAATACTTCACAGCATCCAGCCTTTGCCATCTCACTAGCAACCATATAATTAACTTGATCAGATCGTACAAAGCATCTCCATCTCATATTCAGTCGTCTTGCCTTGCGACAAATTTCAATTAACCTATGCTTATTCATAGCCATACTGTCATCATAGAACATTACAGCGTTGAACCCCATTGCCTTTACATGAATCATTTCATCAACCACATTCTGAGGGCTTCTGAAATAAATTCCTTTATCCATTACAGCTTTACAGCAGAATGAACATTTACCATTGCATCCACGAGAAGTCATCATCGTTGTGGCTTTTTCACCGTCAATCTTCCATTCATAGCGATGAGCCTGAGTTCTGTCTGGGAACGGAAGACTGTCGAGGTCTTTGATTCGATTAGTCTTCATTTCTCCAGTCGGGTGATTCTTCACGATATGCTCGATAACTTCCTCACCCTCACCGGTAACAACGAGACTGAACCCAGGCACCGTTCCATAAACTGATGCATGTGGTCCACCAAGAACTGAATACCCTCTACCGAAAAGCTTATTAATACTTTCAAGTTGAGGGGTTGTTCCAGTTACGAATAACGGGCCATCAGGAATCATATCACCGAGTCCGAGGTCAATTACTTGTGCATCGTAACCAGCTTTTTTCATTACAGCCACTAAGCCGAATAGGCCCAGGGGAGGCATCATGCCGTCAACTTCTAAGAAGTCGCTTCTTGGATTAACAAAGTTAATCATTTTATTCCTCCTTTTAAAGAACTATAATTTAATACCAATCTCTACCTTTTCTTAGTAGCCATTGATACTCTCCTCCTTCTGTGCCTTTCTTAACTATTTCCCATTCTAATTTTTTAAACATATTCTCCCAGCATAGGTCTGAACAAACGAAGTAATGGTCTGGATGATTATCGTATGGTAATCCTGATATGAATCCTGGTATTGGAAGTTGTAGGTAAATGTACTCACTAGAGACTCTATTCATTTCATACATCATAAGGAGTGGGAAGTAAGCGTGCTCAAGAGTGTTTACCGATATAACTAATTCAAACGAATTGCTGTCGAAATTTAACTCATGGAAATCCATAAACATTGTTCCATGTGTTTTTACACAATTTTCTTGATCTATTCCTTTGTTTATACCAATCCAGCTTTTGACTTTATCAGATAAATATTTTTGAGTCATACAGTCGCCTGCTCCTACATCGAGAACTTTGAAGTTATCCTTTAATATTGGATACAAATATTTCTCTGAGAATCCTTTAGTTCTCTGATCAACACCTGAAGCATCTCCAGCTCCACGAATATGCTTGTCTAAGTGTCCTATAATTACTTCAAGTTTTTCTTCTTTATTCATTATTTTTAAAATAAAATTTATTCTTAATCTTCTTAACATAGGTATATCTACCATTCTTAATAGCCCTATATAGGAGGGAGTGAGTTTTAGCTGATTTTTGGATGTGCAGTTTATAAGCTTCAATATCTTTAGTGACCTCTATACATAAAACATCATCTTTTTTATCATCAGTATAGAAATTTACATACTTCAATTTAGGAAAAGATTCCAACATAAGTCTAATAAGAGATGTGCTAAAAAATATTAGTGCAGTCTTATTAATAGTAACCCCAACAAACTCTTTCTTTAATTCTGTTTTTTTTAATTTCTTTAGACTCATTTTTTTAATATTACAAAATAAATTATATTATCTTCATCGAAATTATTAGTAACCATTTTAAATAATGTAGTAACTCCATAGCTTTTGGATAGTCCTTTAAAGGCAGTTTCACCAGTACCATCGTCACAGAAATATATAAATGAGTCTGGGCAAAAATATCTTACATGAGTTGGGTCTTGGATTGAAGCATCAGAAGTATGCCTTGGTACCATTATTTCAAATATGCCTTCTGGCTTTAGGCATCGGTAAATTTCATTCCAGACAAAGATATAATCTTTCTGATCAATATGTTCTAAGACATTATGTGCTTTAATTTTATCAAAAGAGTTATCTTCAAATGGTAACCCTCTAGATAAGTCTCTTAAAATACATCTTTCATCCCTACTAGAAACATCAATACCAACCCATTTTTCATCTTCGGTATCCTTAGGTAATTCATTCCCACAGCCAATATCTAAGCTATTCATATATTTTAGTTTTAACTTCCTTATTATCCATGTATAGAGTATATCCGCATACGTTTAATTCAGTGTCATAAATATCTTCTATCATTACAGGGAGTATTCCTTTGCCGTAGTTAAATAGTGGTGGATGTGCATCCTCATGGACTTCTTGCTTTGTTTTTCCAAATTTATCAGACCAAGCTTCTGCTACTGTAGTGCGTCCACCTAAATGGTCAACATCTAACTTAATAACTAAGTTCTCAAAGCCATTTTCTAAACTTTTTAAGCAAATTAAATTATCGTAGTTATGAAACGTTTCTGTTATTTTGTCAAATCCATTAATATTTTCTAAGAATGTTTTTTTAATTGCCATGAACATTCCATCGAATACTGCTACATTTTCAAAATCATTTTCTAAATTCCTGAATCCATGAATATCCTTATCCATTCTAGCGTTGGAAACATTAAAGCTCCTAGCAAGCTGGCTCATCTCATAAGGTTTGGTGTAAATATCACTAGTCCCTAATCCTTTTGCTCCGAAAGCACCAATCATAGCTGCTTCTGGAACATCTTTAAATGTTTCTTTTATTTTTTCATCAAAATCTTTTTCATATATCATCAAGTCATTATGCATAAAAAGCACTATCTCTCCACTAGCTTCTCTCCATCCTTGATTTAAACTAGATCTAACACCAATATTATCCTTATTCCTAATTACTTTAATTTTGTTCAATAATCTTGAATCAACTTCCTGCAAAGTCTTGAAAGAAAGAAAGTCTGTATCTGAGTTATCTATAATAATAACCTCAAAAACTTTACTTATATTTTTTTCAATTAATTTTAAGCATGAAACTGTTAGCTCATGCTGATTCATTATTGGAATTACTATAGATAAGTTCATATTACTTTTTTAAGTTTATTATTCTCTCAATTAAATTCAAAGCTACTTCTTTCTCCAGCCCTGCCTTAACTAGCGTTTTAAAGTCAATAGTAATCTTAGTTTTTTCAAGGTCTTTGGTCTTCTTTGTCTGAATAGTATGTATCAATTCTGGGTCTCCGAATGTTATTTTTCCTTTGTAATTATCAATGTCTATCATGTTTTTATTATATTAGATATGTAGCACTTTGTCAATAGTATAAGCTGTGGATAACTCTATATTGGCTCATACATTATGCCACTCTTTTGTTTAAGATTTAGATTAAACGACCCTATCCTACCCATTCTATTTTTATTTAATATAAGCTTAATTGGCACATCCATTCCCGACTTATATCTTTCTAATATCTCTTCTTCAGTCCCGTCTCTCTTTAGATATATAAATACATTAGAAGCTGCTCGAATAGCTCCGGCATCTTTACCACCAACTTCTAGAACACCTCCTGATTTATTAGATTCATTTGAAATTTGAGACAATATTACAGTTGTGGTTTTTAACTTCCTAGTAATAGCCTGAATCTCTTTTACTGCTGTATTTATTAAGCTGAACTGGCTAGAGCTCTTTTCAGATGATACATTCTGAACATAGTCTATGAAAAATACATCGACATGTTCTTTTAAGTTTTCACCTTTCATTGTTAGCACAATATCTTCAACATTGATACATTCAGTATATACGGAAAGTTTTTTCTCTATGTATTTCTGCTTTGCTAATAACTGCTTTTTGTATATATCATTATTCAATAGTCCCTTAGTTATTTCTACTGGAGACATCTCTAGCTCTAAAGCCAATAGCTTAGAGAATAAATCCTCTTTACTCATCTCTAGAGAAAATACGCAGACATTTTTTCCTTGATCTAATAGCTTTTTGATAAGGTTCATCATGTAGGTAGTCTTACCCACCGAGGTGAAAGCTGCGACAGTCCAAAGACATTCAGGTTGAAAACCTTCAGTCGCTCTATCTAAGGAAGCATACTTAGTTGGTATCCCTAGAAACTCTAATCCCTGTGATTTCTTATCTACATAATTCTCTTGAAGCTTAGTGTACTCTCTAGATATTTCTGAGATGCTTGTATTTTTTTCAGAGTCTTTAAGATTAAAGTTTATTAGTTTATCTGATATCTCTGAGATTATCTTAGAAGCATCTGTCGTTGTCCCGGTTTGGATTTCTTCAGATTTATTAGAAAAAAGTTCATAGAAGTATCTTAGTTCTTCCTTATTTTTTATTATATCAGCGTAATGCTCAGTGTTACTGAAGTCTACTGAAGCATTGAATAGTTCTAGAATGTAACTAGAGCCTCCAACTAACTCAATCTTGCCTTTCTTTTCTAAGTCGTCACTGATTGTAATGACATCTGGCACAACTCCCTTAGCTGATAGCTCTACAAATGACTTCCAGATATACTTATGCTTATCGTAATAGAAAGACTCAGCTGTGAGTATCCTAGCTAAATCACCGATAAGGTTCTGACGATTAATACAGTTTCCTAAAACTATTTGCTCCGCTTTGTGTGAAAATAATTCCATTATAGTTTTAAGTCCTCTCCAAATATCTTCTTCTCTGAAGATTTTTTACGAGTTAAGTATTGAAAGTTACTCAAAGCAAATGATTCGCCAGTACGTTTACATCTGTAGATTGCATTTCTATTAACCTCTCCACTCTGCATAGCTCTGAGTAAGCTATCGACATAACAATATTCTTCTGCATTTATTTCTATTTCATTGAATCCACACCTAAACATGAATCTATCTGTCTGTTTTATTTCTGGGTAATTTTGTTTGTATTTTTGAAGACTATCCTTCATACACTTTGTATTAGATATTTAATTTATTACGCTTTAATTACTCCTAGCGGTTGCAGTTCTACTAGAATTTCTACTAAATCTTTCTGATTATCCATAACATCTGCGATATTCTTATACGCTCCAGGGGCTTCATCTAGGTCGTGCTTTCCTCTAATCCCGTGTACTATCCCCTGCTTATCTAGTCCTTTTATTTCTTCCTCTAGGTTTAATCTTCTCTCTGCATCTTTTCTGCCCATCCTTCTCCCAGCACCATGTGAGCAAGAATTGAAAGAGTCTTTGTTTCCTTTCCCTTTAACGATATAAGACTTTGTGCCTTGAGAGCCTGGAATAATTCCTATGGTGTTTTCGTCTGCTAGTGTTGCTCCCTTTCTATGAACCATAACATTCTGCCCGAAGTGGTTTTCCATTCTTGCGTAGTTATGAGCTATATTTATTATTTCATCAAATTCTTTAACATCAGTTTCTTTGTAAAAAATAGCTCTCACTTGTTCCATCATAAGTTTTCGATTGGCTAAGGCAAATTCTACCGCATAATTCATTTCTGAAATATAGCTCTGCCCTTCTTTTGAATTGAGTGGCAAAAATGCTAATTCCCATTTTTCTGGTATTCCGCTAAACCATTTCTTATTTAATTTCACTGCTTCCTTGTTGTAATGATTCGCTATTTTAAGTCCAAAGTTTCTTGAGCCAGAGTGAATCATAATCCAAATATGTCCATCGCTTCCTTTTTGAATTTCTATGAAATGGTTTCCTCCTCCAAGTGTTCCAATCTGTTTTAAAGCACTATTATATTCGTGTTCAACTATTCCATACATTGGTACATCTTTTTGTGGCATTAAAGAGTCTTCTTGCTTTTCCTTTTGATGACTAAATCCCATAGGGATAACTTCTCTAATTTTTCCCATAATCCTTTTTAGCGTCTCGGTATCAATATCAGTCAATGAAGTTTTAACTGCACACATCCCGCACCCAATATCAACCCCTACTGCATTAGGGATAACAACATCTTTAGTTGCTAGAACTCCTCCTATCGGCATTCCATATCCAACGTGTCCATCTGGAGATAATGCTATATGATGAAATGCAAACGGCAATTTTGCTAAATTCTCTACTTGTTCCACCATTTTCTCATCTGCATAATAATCTTCTTCTGGTATCCAACTTTTTATAGGTAATTGATTTTCTTTTTTATAAGTAAACATAATTTTATAAATTATTTAATTTTTCGTGTATCTCCATATGACAGTTAAAGCAAACTAAATCACATTTATCTAATTCTTTTTTAACTTTTTGCCAATTATTATCTTTAATAGAACCAAGTTCAAATTCTTTTTCTTTTGGATTTCTATGATGAAATGTTAATGCTGATAAGCTTTTTTTATAACTGCATTTAATACATCTACCTCCTAAATAATCAACCATTTTCTGTTTTTTCTTTAGTAAAGCAATTTTTCTTCGTCTATTTCTTGATTGTTTGTATTTATCAGTAGTTCTTATTTTACTTAAATATTTTTTATTACATTCATCACATTTTGCCCTATATTCTGGTCTTCCTGTCTGGGTAAAAGAACTTTGCCAACTACACAATTTTTCTTTACCACAATCTTTACAAATTTTCTTGATTTTATGAGGAAATGATTTTGGGTCTATTTTCTTTTTCCACATTCTTTTCAAGCTGTTTCTCTTTTTTAATGTTTCTAGTGAATTTTTCATAGTATCTAATTTAATTATTTATACTATGATTGTATCACATATTAAATTGTATGTCAATTTACCTGATGGCTATCTGGCATAATTGCGATGTGCTTAAAAGCGAACGGAAGATTTGCTAAGTTTACAACTTGAGCCATAGCTCCGTCTTCAATGTCGTCTAGCCATAGTTTAATCGGTAGTTTTTCCGTCGAGATTACTTTTTTCATATTATTTTATCATTACATTACTATCCTTCATACACTTTAGTTTTATTTTTATTATTTCTTTCAAAGTATTGCTTGATTTTGAACAACTTAGTTTTCATTTCGTAAGGATTACTGACTGATGGGGCGAACTCCTGTCCTTGAATCTTGATGACTGCCTTGGTAAGTTTTTTAATATATTCAAACCCACTCCCATTTTTCTCTGCCTGATCTATCATCCACTCAGCCGAATCCCTGTAAGTTTTATTAGCGAAGTTCAAAGATGGGTTCATGTGATAGAACAGCGTCATTATTTCTTTGATTTGACTTGATACTAATTTATCGAGTACCTTTGG
>Ga0307928_10004518_pt1 | contig 10552 bp, 14 predicted proteins | sample AceLakmetagen232_FD_201815 | JGI IMG/M metagenome (GOLD analysis project Ga0307928, IMG submission 201815) | Saline water microbial communities from Ace Lake, Antarctica - #232 | ecosystem: Environmental > Aquatic > Non-marine Saline and Alkaline > Saline | place: Antarctica: Ace Lake...
GGCGTCCCTGGTGCACGACGTAGGCTATCAGATGATCAGGCTGGGGTTGATCCCCCGGGAAACCAGGCCACTCTGGGACCTGGAGCTCTACAAGATCGGCCTCGAAGACGGAATGTGGAAGATCAGGGTGAAGCTCTGGTATCGGGCAGTCAGCCGATTCGCGGCCGAATCTGCCCATCCGGATAGCGTCAAGAAGGTTTACACTGCACCATAGGAGTTGAGATGCAGCAGCCGATGGGGATTTACATTGAACGATTTGCCTGCCCGGGGCCCTGTTGCCGGCCACCGGCCCGTGCCGCTGTCTCTCCCAGCGGCCCTCCCTCCAGCGGGAAGCGGATCTGGCACAGGCCCGGGCAGGCTCTTGGAGGAAAATATGAATGTAGCATTCATCGTGAACGGGGACAAACATCGGCTCCTACTGAACGCAAGACCTACTGAAGAGCGGAGCAGCATCCATTCGGACGTCGAGTTCTTTCACTTCAGGTGTTGGCCAACGATCCTTGAGTCCAAGCACTGGGACTTGGTAGTCGTGCTTGACTGTGCTCGACTCCTTGGGGATAGTTGGTGGACCACGATCAAGAACATGTCAGATGCCTGGGTAATCAAGGACACGAGATGAACAAGGAACGCAGAGACAATCTGGTCTGCCTGATGATAGCGATCACAGTGTTCTCTGTGTACGTCACAATCTACTACGTCACCAAACTCGTTCGGCAGGGGAGCGCACCGGCCGCTATCGAACAAACTCAAAAGGTGCATGGAGCTAGCAGATGAAACATCTTCTGCAAATCGCGGCGGTCATCGTTATTTGTGCAATGGCGACGGGCTGTCTTGAGTCAATCTCAGGACTAGTCGGCGGCAATGACGTCGACGTGACTGGGATGATCGAGAGTGTCCAGCGGAACGAGACGGACGTAGAGGTCCGTTTTGCTGGGGACAAGTTTCTCAAGGGGGTCATTCTGGGGACGACGAACATTTCGTCTTACGTAGGTCACGTGATCAACGTCGAGGAGGACAAGGCCACGATCACTCCTATCGAGCCGGAAGAGATCGTCATCGAGAAGGTCGCGGAGTAATGGACACCACACAACGAGAACACCCAGCAGAGTATCCGTCAGATCAGGCAGTGTACGAGGCGGGCGAACCCGTGAGCGGCGAACCTAACGCCGAAACGCTGCTCACCCCGGAGAGCATTGCCAAGCTAGTAGCTGGGGCTACAGACCAGCTCAAGACCAGCCTGACGAGTCTCCAGCGTGAGATGACAGATCTGTCTGGGGTAGTGTCCAGTCTGGCCGAGAGCGCGGCCAAGCTGAACAACTGGGCTGGCCAGGAGGTCGTGCGCAAGTTCCAGGAGCACGAGGCCATCATGGAGACGATGGATAAGCGTATCGACAAGCTGGCCAGAATCACTGGGGCAATAAAGGGCATGGCACAACACACGCACAAGGAAGACGGGACCGCACTGGTCCCGTTCGACTGGGCGCTCCAAGCACTGAGAGGACAGGAATGAGAAAAGCTAGCACACTCGAGACCAGGCAGGCTGCCCAGGCTGGCAGGACCAAGGGCCAGCTCCCGGAGATCTACCAGGTGACTACGATCGGAGACGTCTGCGGACATGTGCCAAGCGAACTGGATCCAGACCTGGAGATCCTAGTCCTGGTAGCTGGCCAGTCCCGTGGTGTCTCCTGCAGGGCACAGGCCAAGGACTGCCTCAATGAGCTGGACCTCGAAGGCTCGTTCAAGGCATTCAGGCCAGTCCTGCACGACCAGAAAGGCAAGCACGTCATCGAACGGCACAAACTGCATCAAGTCGTTTTCGGCTGATGTTCCACGTGGAACAATGAAGAAACGCAGATTCAGCTACACTGTCCCGGATATCGCTGCAGAAGCAGGGGTGAGTCACGGAACTGCCAAGCGCCATCGCAGAAATGGAAGACTTGACCCTGACAACCTGGGAAGCGTAGCATCCTACATCGCGGGGCATAAACAGATTATGGCCGCACGAAGAAAGGAGGAAGAGCGGCCAGAGGTAGACGCCCCATCCGAATAACGAACAAGGAGTCGGTTATGCCAACGGACAAGAAGAGGGCCCCGAGAAAGAAGAAACTCAAGCTGACAAACGAGCAACTTACGAAGATCGCTCTTCGGTGCATGGAGTTAGCTCGCGGAATGCGCGTTGCCGGTAAGCCGGCGAGGACGGCAGACTTCAAGTCCGTGATCAAGGACGAGGTCTCCAAGCTGTGATTGTGAACGTGAGGGAACTACTTGGCGATCGCCTGTTCTCGCAGGCGAAGGAGTACGCACATCTTCATACGGATGGTAGCGTGGAGTCCTTTCTCTGCCTGGCGGTCGCTTCCCTCACGGACCCAAATCTTGCGGAGGAAATCCGTGGCAGAAAAGTACACATTCTTCCCGGGCAAAGAACTTTCGGCGCGTCTGTTTGCAAAGCACAGCAAGTACATGAGGACGATCCGGACGATCGTCAACCTTCCGGAAGGAACCCCGTTTCCGCGTTGCCCGTGCAAGAGTCGCGTCAAGGTGCGCCAGTTCGAGGAGAAGGGCGATTACAGTCATTCGTCCACGAAACATGCGCCATGTAAGCTGTGCCAGTGTCACCACGTCGCAGGCCACATGTCGAAGGGGTACTACTGGGCACGCGAGGAGGATGATCCGCTTTGGTGGTACATCGGACACTACGGAGTAGGACACTGTCACTATCACGAGAAGTACGACTTCAGGACGGTGAAGTGGCAACGAGCAGATCGGCACGTATACGCTCTTCGAAGATACGCCTGGGCCCGGGAGGAAAGCATGGATACGGAAGTCGCAGCTAGAGGTGAAGCGGACGTCATTGTAAGGAACCAACAGCAACGCGAAAACATCCAGATGCTCCAGGACAGGCTCCGTCAGTCAGTGTCCGTCATCCAACATGAGTCTGACAAGAATGAAGAGATCCTCACTGCGCTTGAGGCCATACTCAACCAGATAGAATCCAGGCAGAAGAAGTTCACCAAGGCTCAGTTCGCTGCGTTACAGGGCACATTGGAAGATCGTATCTGGCGTGAATCCCGCCTCACCGAAACAGCCGGTGGTAAGGTCATCGAGATGACCGACAAGACAGGCAATGATCAGTTGATAAAGCTAGCTCTAGGTATCTCGAAACTCAACTTGGATGATGTCAAGATCCGTGCAGAAGACATGATCCATATCGAGGAGATCACCAAGAGGATCCCGATGCTACTTGACCTAATCAAGAACACCTTCAGGGATCTCCACCAACGCTGGGTCACATTCGACCAGGACAAAGACAGCATGCCGGAACTTCTCAACGACGTCATGCAAAGTCATATGAGCCAGACCCAGCAGATCTTCATGGGAATGTCTAAGAAATGAGCATCCCGGAAAAAATGGAAGACGCTTTCGCTCAGTACACCCTTCGTTCTGATCAGGTCGACAATGAGCTCGAAGCGTTTGAACCATGGGACGTGGCGCCAAGGACCCCGGAAGTCCTGGCCCGGGCAGCCGCTGACGGTGTTGATCTCTACGTCTACCAGCATATCACCGGCCGAGACCCATACCCATTCCAGACTGGATACATGCTTTCGTGCAAGCCGCAACGCGGTCTGATCTGTGGATCTCGTACAGGCAAGTCCTACGTGGATCTCATGGATGGACTCGTGATGATCACGCACGTAATCCCATACTCAATGCGATTCCCTGTGGGGGCAGATACCTATATCAAGCGAGTCGTTTCAAGGGAGAATATCAGGCGCTGGGGCAGGCACTGCACATCCAATGGAGAGTTGATCGACTACAACGACAAAGCCATCCAGGATCTTCGTGAATGGGATTGCGGGACGATCATTGGAGTAGGCGAGTATCCCCAGGAGAAGCTAGCTCCCCCAGGAAATCAGTTCTGGCTCGGTACCGGAGCCCAGCACTTCATCAACTTCTGGCAGCCCAGACTCTGGCCCGGGACGAAGTGCATGATTCCGGAGCGCTTCATAGACAAGTCGAAAGGTGACTACGGCTACCACAGTTCGAAGAAGATAGCTCACTTCACCGGAGACAAGGATCTGAACGTCATCACGTTCGAGTCCAGGTCGAGAGCGTTCGAGGCAGAGGAAGCCTGGTTCGTCAAGTTCGATGAGGAGAACCCTGAAGAGGAAGCCTTTGGTGCAGCCGTCTCACATGCCAAGTACTTCTCTCAGGCAGAGACTCCGTATCGCGGACTGACCTACACCAAGAACTACTTCTTCCCGAAGAAGCTCCCTGAAGAGCGAGATATCTTTCATGCGATCGCCACGGATTCCCCGTACCGTGTCAGGAAAAAGCTCGATGCTGACCGCAAGGTCTGGAAGCCATGGGAAATCATCGCTCGAGAGTACGGATTCCATTCTGAGGTCAGGGGCCAGCCGTACTTCGACAGGGTGAAGATCAACTACTGGATCCAGCATCTCAAGGAGCGACACAAGTTTTCGATCCTCATTCCTAACGTCACCACGAACGAAGCCAGGGATGCTCTCAATGCCAAGATATCTGAGGTACCAAAACCCGAAGATAACGAGCGTACTACATGGAGGATCTACGAGAAGCCAAGGAAGCATGCCGGATACGCTGCGTGCATTGACATCGCAGAGGGTGATGAGGATGAGTCCGGAGAAGAGGCACAAGACATGCAAACCGTAGTGATTGGAAGGCTCCCAATCGAATCGCTGCATGAGACGCGGCCGGTGGTCGCGGCAACTCTCCGATCAACCTTGGATACGGTTTCGTTTGCGCTAGTTTCTGCCTACGGTTTGGGGTACTACAACAACGCCTTGCTAGCTGCTGAGACGCAACGGGGATACTTCAACGGGATCTTTGCCGGCGAGCTGCGCCACTATCCGTACTGGTATCACATGGTCTCTCATAGTGACAAGACCGGCAAGGCTCGGCCGAAACCCGGAGTAGATACCAATGCCAAGACCAGAAACCTTTTCTTCGACCTGATAGACAAGTGGATACGCGACTTCGAGAAAGAGGAAGATCCGCTGATCTATGACGAGCCGCTCCTGAAGGAACTCAACTCTGCTATCAAGGGCAAGGGGGGGCGCTGCGATCACCTACGCGACGGCACTCTTGACACTGCGCTAGCTTTTGGCATATTCTTATACATCGTGGAGTACTCCCCGGCACATATCCGGGACAATGCCATAGCGATGAAAAAAGAGGTGCCATTTGCTAAGTGGCGACAGATTCACGAGAAAGCGTCCTTTGTCGGCGCCGGCCACGGTGGCGCTACCGACTTCATCGGCCAAAACCCTCCTAATTGGAGATAGCCATGCCAGACAGCGATCCAGACAAAGTCGATGTCGATAACATCATGGAAAACTTCCGATGGTGCTACAGCCAGTCGCTAGATAATCTTCGAAGACTGGCAATGCTCAAGCAGACCTACACCAACATTGCCAATCCGGATGCCTGGCCGTCTGATAGTTGCCTCCCGCTAGCACTTCTGTTCGCACAGACAGAGAAGGCCCTTCCCGGGGCGGTAGACTATCTGTTCAATTCCGGGGTGATGCTTCAGTTCCTTCCAACAGAATCTGGCGTTTCGATGGATGCAGTACTGGCTTCAGAGCGTGTACTATCGTACACCATGCGGTACACGATGGAGCTGGAACACAACAGTCATGCGACACTCCGAGACTGCTTCTCCCTGGGATTGGGGACCGGGATTGTGGAGCCTATCGTCGTTACTCCTGACGCTTCGTTCACGAACCTGGCCGTGGATGCCGATGGCAACATCATCAGCAAGGCCAGAACCGTCCGGGCCGGCAGTGCAAAGAGGTCAGTGCGCTTCAGATACGGTACCCCCGGGCAGTTCCTGGTAACGCCGGATGGATCAGATTTCAACGGGCCGCAACGATGTAGCGTCAGATACTTCGTGGACTCGATGAGTGAGTCTCAGTTCCGTGACATGATGTCAAAGCAGGTCACGGATGAGGATCAGATGTCAGCGGATTTGATCAAAACCCGCACGGAGCTCATCATCGAGGACGCCCAGAATAATGGCCATAACAATCGCATTCCCATCGAAGCTACCATCGCGCAGCTAGGGGGGATCGACCTTCGGAACCTCAAGCAGCATGAAGGTGCGCCTGTTCGAATTCCGATCATCAAGATGTGCGAAGATCATCGCCACGTCTGGCTGGCCAACGGGAAGTACAAGATCCTCGATCTCTCGAACGAAGGCCAGATCATGCGCTGTCCCTACATTCGCGCAGCGGCCGGGATTGAAGGGAACAACTTCTACCCGATGTCGGTAGCCGAAGCATCTCAGTCAGTCAACCTTGGGATCAACCATTTCGTCAACGCGCTCTTCGACATTCTTCAGTACTACGCACGGCCGATGATGGCCTGGAATTCACATTCAGGAGGTGAGGAGCCAACAAGGCAGCCCGGGAAGATCCTCAAGGTGAATGGTTCGATCAGGGATAGCGTCGGGTACGTTGATCAGCCGCAACTGACAAGTCAGGTATTTGCGGTCGGAGACGTCCTGCAGAACATGATGTCAGAGGTCACAGGACAGTCACAGGACAGCCAGATGTCACCTGGTATGGTCCGTGGTGGGGGATTCGCGCTGTCAGACATGATGAAGTCCAAGGCCGGTCGCAGCACACTTGCCAACGCCGTGCTAGGAACTGGCTTCCTCAAGTCCGTGGCAGCCCAGACATTCATCCTGATCCGCGAGAACATTCTCCAAGGTCCGGAGGTTTTTGCGGAAAGGGAGTTCGATCCACAGACAGGCCAGGACGTAATCAGGGACTACGAGATCACGGAGGAAGACGTCGTACATGCCCTCTCTCTCAAGATGTCGACGCGCTCGAGAGTCGGGGCCTCTGCTCTGACGTTTGCCGAGCGCCAGGCAGATCTTGACAACGCCAAGGGGAGCGATCTGCACGACCAGTATCAAGTCTGGGTAGACTACTACCAGGACGAGGAGCGAGCCAGGCGCCTGCTCAAGACGCCTGTCGAGGTAAGGAGGATGCAGGAAGAGGATCGCCAGCTAGCCAACCAGGAACGAGCGCAGGGCATCCAGCAGGCAGCTAGCACGCGCCAGGAGCCTGCAGCCCAGGGCCTGGCTGGGGCTGGAGCAAGCGCACTAGCAGGAGCATGACATGGGAGTCTACGGAACCAACGCAGTCCCAACCCAGCGGGACCCAGAGCTGGCAGCCTTGCAGGCTGACCTGGACAGGCTGGTCCAACTCGAGCGCAAGGACCAGATCAAGCAGGAAGTGGCCAGGCTAAAGGCCAAGTACGGGGAGGCTAGGGAGCCCACGATCGATGATCGCATGAAGACGTTCTGGGAATCCAACGGAATCAAGGTGACAGATGTCAGGGCCAATCGACGCAACTAGCATCTCCGGTATGGGGGACAGGCAGGTAGTCTCTATTCGAGATCTTGCCGTGGAAGAGGCAAACAGTTTGGAATTGTGGGGGCGCCTGCTAAACGCCCCAAACGGGGCGGTTCTCTTGGAGCGCGTCAAGGAGCGCCGGGAGGCCGTCAGGGATCTATACGGCAAGATCAATGTGATGGAGCCTGGGGCCGTTAATCTCCTGGCAAACTTCCAGGGCAGAGAGGAGGAGCTGGCTGCAATCTTCGCTGGCAGGGATCCCGCGAAGATGAAGGCGCGAGAAAAAGAGCTTGCGCAAAGCATCGGAATGTGTAATGTCGAGATTGAAAACAGGAACCGCATACGCCTCGAGCGCAAAGCTCGAGGGAACGGCATAGTCTACGAGGAGCCGAAAGATGGCTAAGACAGTCGATGAGTTGCAAGCAGAGTTGACCGCAAAGGTCAAGGAACTTGACGATACCAAGAGCCAGATGGCTGAGGTCCAGGGGAAGCTGGACAAAGCTAGCACGCAGAATGATTTCTTTGATGGGAAGTTCAAGGACATGGGCAACGAACTTGGCGAACTGCGCACGAAAGCTGCAGCTCAGGACGCAACCATCGCAGAATTGACGGAAAAGATTTCAGGTCAGGCCGTAGGGCCAAAGTCACCGCAATCCGAACCGGATCCGGAACCCGCTCCCGAACCGTCCATTGAGCAACTTGCCTCTGAGAACGACCGTATTCAAACGGACGCTACCGAGGATCAGCAGGCTCTACTCGATGTGGCGTTCGAAAACGCAGATCCTGATATCCAAGAGGCTATCAAGACGAATCAGCCAACCCTGGCTAGCGAAAAGGCGCGGAACCAGTTTCTGAGGCAGGCACTGCCACCGGAGGAAGAAACGCGGGGATGGAGGAGAGACCCAAAGCGGACCAAGTCGGGCGATACGACTCCGGACATGGAGCATCGGATCGCGGATTTGTTCAGCAACGCAAAGAAAGGGGCTTTCTCTCCTACTGGTCCGAACGGCGGGGCGCACACTACTCGATCTCAGGCGCGAACAAAGGGTGGCGAGTTCACCCGCGTTGCGCGTCCTGAAGGACATCTCCGAGGGAATGATTATCTGGGATCCCTCAAGCGCCAGCGACGTTCTGATTCAGAGGCGTAGTTAGCTTCCAGTACAAGGAGTACTGAAGTGCCGCCTACAATGATCCCAACTCCCTTCCCGTATACCACTAGGCAAACAGCCTGGGACGTCCTCGCAAAGCGAGGTACGAACCAGCGCCCTTTGTCGTGGGCAGACGCTCAAAACGAGATCGACTGGCTCTACAGTCTCGACAACGGGCAGATGCTTACCCTGGTCGAAAACATTCCAAACGACGGACAGGGTCTTGACAACCCGCGTGTCAACTGGACGGAGGCCCAGAGACGCGAATTGGCAACCACGTTCAATAACCTGGCGAGTGCGTCCGATACGTACTTCGATCTGGTTGACCCGTACATTGCCGTAGCCGGCACGTACCTGATGTCCCCGCACGACGGCGAGAACATCAAGGTCATTGCCGTCGATTACGCGAAGGCAAAAAGCTGGAAGAACGATGCCAGCAAAACGTGCAACATGCAGGTCGAACGCAGCAAGGGGGTGACCGTAGCCGTAGCGAAGACCGCAGGCAGCGGAATCATCGCCGGTCCTGCCTACATGGCAGAACAGGATGGGGTCAAGGATGGCATGGGTGAGCAGCCCGGCGATCCGATGTATAACCTCATCAGTCTGGCTTCGATCTCGTTCTCCGTGACGCACATGCAGAACAACGCGATGGTCTATGACAACTGGGGCCAGGTTCCGAAGGCCCAGGTCGAGCAGCTTCTGCAGGCACGTCGGCAGACCGGATATGCGCTCCTCTTCGCTGGTCGTGAAACGGAAGACACGAGTGCCGGCCAGATCTACAAGGGCAGTGGCGCCCTTCCGCAGATCAAGTCGAACATCCTTGATCTGTCCGGATACGCCTCGAACGTGTCCTGGCCGATCTATAACGACTTCTTCCTGAAGTTGTTTGAACCGGATGCTAGCTCGACGGAGAAGACCGTCATCTCCGGAGAGACGCTCTTCGATACCATGTTCCGGCTCGGCCGTGATATGGATCTGCTCGAGGGCAAGCCGTACTTCGAGCCTGCTATCGGCACGGATGTCATGGTGATCCAGACGGAGCAGGGCAAGCGTGTCAACTTCGTGCGCGACAAGTACGGTCTGCGTTCCGGGTCTCCCTACTTCCTGGGTGACTGGGGATTCGTGTTCGACATGGCGCACCTGTCTGGGGCCCACTACGATGGATTCCAGGGACAGTGGTTTCAAAACATCCAGGACAACGACAACCTGACCGTCCGCAAGGATGCGTACATGTGGTCGTGGATGCTTCGCATGAAGCATGAGTCCTGCCACGGTGTGATTCGCGGCGGTGTGAACCGTATTCGTTAACCGGCCTTAATAGGCCACAACGATAGGAGCAGCTAGCATGCCCGATACGCCAGAGCAAGAGGAACCGAAGAAGGAAGCGAAGCCGGATAAAAGCTATGCACACTTCTTTTCGAGGCAGGCAACTAGTCTGTGGTTGCAGTTGGAACTGAAAGGCTCTCACGGAAAAGAGGAGCAGTTCGTCGCAAAATTCGAAAACTCCTCTTACATCGTGGACTTGAAAGACGTTCGCGGGAACACGATCGCCAAGGCGATCCGCAATCACCCGCGCTATGGAACTACGGTTCTCGAACTCCAGAAGGCTGATGACGATTCCGAAATTGGGAGGCTGACGACTCTTCTCAAGGACATCCACCAGATGACTGAAGCCGTTCCGCAGCAGGAAGCCGCAAACAAGATGCTGGCAATGTTCACCAATCAAGAACTACGGGAGTACGACATAGACCCATTCACGACGGACCTTGACCTTCTCATGGCCCATGTCCTTCGCTATAAGTCCGTGAAAACCGCTGCTCCGAACAGGAAAGAGGAGAAGAAAGATGCGTAAATACGCACTCACAGCACTGTGCCTTCTGGCATGTGCGTCCATCATCACTGCGTCGACCATCACTCAGAAGGTTGACGCTACGTCGAGAAACATCGCCCCGATCGATCGTATCAAGGTTATGACCGACAGTCTGTACGATCTGACCAATACGGACG
>Ga0307928_10004519_pt1 | contig 10551 bp, 12 predicted proteins | sample AceLakmetagen232_FD_201815 | JGI IMG/M metagenome (GOLD analysis project Ga0307928, IMG submission 201815) | Saline water microbial communities from Ace Lake, Antarctica - #232 | ecosystem: Environmental > Aquatic > Non-marine Saline and Alkaline > Saline | place: Antarctica: Ace Lake...
AGTTGTAGGGATTAGTGGGGTTTTGGATACATTCTATAGTGGAATTATAAATAATTTTAATGCTTCTATTGGTTATATGAATCATCAATTAGGAGATTCTTATCATGGATATGAAAATAATTATATTGACTTTCCGTGGGGTGTATTCCCATGGGCATTTTTTTGGACAGCAGATGATATAGCCACAGCTATTGGACTGGCAAACAAAACCCAATTGGTTATTTTCCATGATGCAAATGGTTGTGAGACTGCATATAATATTCTCATAGATGCATACAGAATGGAAGGCAAAATTCAGAATGGCACAACCCTGGGAAATAAATTAATAGATTTTATCGAACAAGCATATAAAATTTTAAACCTAATGCGTTGGCCTATTATTAGCAGATATGGAATTTCCACTACTAATCATGGGAGTCTTGTCACTACTGGAATAGGTGATACATGGACGCAAGCAAAAGCTAAAATACTGGCGGGTGGATTCTCATCAAATACTCTTTCAGATCAACCTAATCATTGGAATGGTTATATTGGTGGATATTCTGGACAATATAGACTGTCAGACGGGGCATGGTCTGCCGGAATAACTCGCTCAGATGAAGTTTTAGCATTTGGTAATATCAATGCTGTTGATTATGATTTAACTGGAAAGTTGATTGTTGCTAGTACTGAGGATGCCCTTCCAGCATTTTTTGAAAGCATAGGAAATGTAACATTACACGATAAAGTCAACATTGCTAAAACATTTGCCAGTTATTCTTTATTAAGTAATCAAACAACTAAAGAGATTACTTATACAGATATAAATTACATTACAAATGCTCAAATATCAGCTTTATCTCAATCGGTCGGTGGCTATGGAAATAGATTGGATGGTTCTAGTAGATTATTTTACATATTTGAATGTGATGGGGTAGATGGATTCAGATTTAAGGATTGGTAAACATTCATACTATTAAAAAAGGATTAAAAATATGGCAATCGAGAAAACCTATCAATACGACGTGGAGCGGAATGTCAGAGTTGACGCTTCAGGTGATCCGCTCCAAATGGCTCCCTTGTTATTTTATCAATCCTATGAAGAGTGGAAAATTATATTTAACAAAATGGTTTCCGGCACACTGACCGCTCAGGATGTGTCTGATGGGATAACGTGGGAATGCTCAATCTTCACGAACTGGACATCGGGATATGTGGCTGGAGCTTTGACTGCTGGATTTTCCGGGGCGGTGACGGCTATAACAGCGGACGGATTCGCGTCTGCTCCCCCGGATGCGGGATATTTATTAATGACCAATGGGGCAGGAGAGCAGGACGCGGTATTTTACACAGCGTGGACACTGGACGGCACGACATACACATTTACGGTTTCCGCCACGTTGGATTACACTTATCTTGAAAATGATGTATGCAGTTTTGAATCCTCCCCTCCTTCGCTGAGGACATTGAATGCTGATATTGACAGCACGGACGCGGCAACTGGAATTATCAAACCGCTACTGGACACTGACAATCCGGTATTTCTAAGCGACATCGGCGGTGCGAAATTTATAGCTGGCTGGCTGGAATTAAAAGGTTACAGTGCCGGCGGAAACAGAGTACATTATTTATTAATCGGCATCGAGCTTCATTCGGTTGGCGATCCTAACGTGACAACCGGCAGTCTCCCCGCCACAGCGTACTATACAAAAACACAGTCAGATGCCAGATATGCACAATTATCCGGCACGGCAGACATTGAAATAACAGACGCGACAAAAGGGCTGATTTTAAAAGGCAGAACAAATTCAAACAGATATAGATTTTTTATATACGACGCGGACGCGGCTAATCCGATTATCTCGGTCGAAAACGTAACATAAAGGAAAATTAAATGAAAAATTTTATGAAAAAAACATGGGTGATAGTTACGAGCTGCTTTGTCGCGTCGCTTCTTTTGGCGGCAAGCTATAAAAGTTTGATGGTAAATGACCACAATGACAACAACCAGACTGTCAGGTTTTTAAAGCAGATCAGTTTCGGTTCAGCCACCTACGGACTTTTGACAAATGCAATTGGGGAATATACGGCAGATACAGGCGTTACAATTGGTGGGCTATTAATTAAAGACGGTTCAATCAGTGGCGTTGTAATGACCACAGGAACGCCAGTTGATAATCAACTGAGTGTTTTTACAGACGCATCTACAGTTGAGGGGACTACCGGACTGACATACGATGGAAGTTATCTCCATATCACAGGCGATCTTGGTGTCACAGGAACTAGAGTTGTTAAGGGGTGGTTTACTGATATTCAATCAACAAATTCACCTATCCTTGACGATCTGACGGCTTCTGAGCTGGTAGCATCAAGCGGGACAAAACAACTTGAGTCACTTGCGGTTGCTACTTATCCATCGTTGACGGAGGTTTCATATTTAAAGGGTGTGACTTCTGCGGTACAAACGCAATTAAGCAGCAAAGTTACCGGGCCGAGCGGAGGCACTGGGGCTTATATGATGGCTCTTTTTGCTAATACCACCGGGCAACTACTCCAGGCTTCTGCTTTTTATTCTAATGCTTCAGGAGATTTACTCCCGATAACCGATACATCTCAAGACTTAGGGAGTACAACAAAAACTTTTCAGGATGCTTTCTTTAAAGATGAAGATGGGACAGGTTTCACAGCAAGGAAACTCGCATTTTCACGCAGGCAGTATTCTGAAGAGGCTGCATTGACTGAATACACTGTATCAAACAGTGTTACAGGCGGAGTATGGACTATCACAATCACGGAAGTCGGATCCACGGGACTGCTTGAATTTGTTTTAGATGGTAAAAAATTAATAAACACTGGCGCAACGATGAGCGTTGATGCGACAGCCCTTGCCGGATCTGATGCCGCTCCGGAAACTGTTTATGTTTACGTAAGGAACGATGGGGCTGACGCTCCGGAACTTATAGCGACAAGAACTGATCCAGATGCCGCGCCTGAGGTCGTTCATGCTCATGTTGCAAACTACAAAGCAGGAGCGGTCACCGCTTCCGACGTAACTACTTACGGGAAAGCTGAGTCAATTGTCGAGATGTATAAAATTGCTACAAATGTCTATCATCGGGCTTTTGCAGAGGGCGCGCTTTATGTGTCAGGATTGGACATAACCGCAGTTACAGACAACGTTACAATCGGAACTGGAACATACAAAATTGTATTTGATCTGGTTACAACGGCTGAAAAGGTTGTTGGGACTGATGGGTTATTTTACATAAGCAGTGCCGGCGCATATAGTACAAGCACTGATTTTTCATTTGGTGGTGAGTACGGAGACGGAGTTGCTATTTCCGATGGGAAAAGTTTTAATGTTGTTTTGGGTGTAATGGAAAATGACACAACTAGAATAATGGCTCTTGTTCAAACAGGCACAATCGAAGAGTATGGAGATTTTAACAAAGCATTTGAGGACAAGAAAAACCAAACTGTTTATCAACCTTCGGATTCGTTTTTAAAGAAAATATTCGTTCCTGTTTGTCGAATTATAGTTGACAGAACCGGCGCCACTTATTCACTCGAACAATTCGATGATGGTAAATACTATCAGGACTTAAGGGGAGTTATCGGGGCTGGCGGTGGAAGTTCGTCATCTGTAGGGGCTTCGGTTTCTTTAGATAACCTAGTAACCCCGGCAATAAACACATCGCTAATTTCTGACACAGATTCAACTGACGATCTTGGTAGTTCATCAATAAAATGGCTTAATCTTTTTGCTGATAACTTAGGTTCTGACGGTACAAGAATTGGCAAAGGCTGGTTTACTGATATAACGTGTGCAAATGCAATTGTGGGGTCGACTACAATCATAGGGGCAGCCACGATGACGCTTGGATCTGATGTTGACTTAGACGTTTATTACAGGTCAAGTAATGTTCTTACCAGACTGGCAAAAGGAACCGCTTCGCAGGTATTGTCTATGAATGGTGACGCCACTGCTATTGAATGGGCGGCCGCAGGCGCGGGAGACGTTACAAAAGTCGGGACTCCTGCTGATAGCCAGGTTGGGGTTTGGACAGGTGACGGAACGATTGAGGGAGATGCAAGTTTTACCTACGATCAAACGAATATGCAGTTTACAGGTGATTTGGGAAGCACAGGGACTAAAATTACAAAGGGCTGGTTTACCGATTTAACGGTCGTGCAAGCAATCGCCGGGTCAGTTACAGGCAACGCCGGAACGGTTACGGTTGATGCAACAACTACAGACACGACTTGTTTTGTGGGTATATTTGAATCTTCTTCCGGATCACTTGAACCTCAAACAGACGCTACATTGATATATGATGCCGATACCGGGATTTTGACTACAACCTTAACCGGGAACGTTACCGGGGACTGTACTGGAAGCTCAGGGAGTTGTACTGGTGAATCCGCTACGGTAGCGACTATTACAACTTTGGCACCTGACACTGCTACAACGCAGGCAACACAGGGCAATATAACAACATGTGCGGCTTTAACCACAATCGGCACTGTAACGACAGGCGGGCTGGGAAGCGGAGCGGTATTGGGGCCGGTAACTATGACACTTGGCTCAGACGTTGATTTGGACATTTATTATAGGTCAAGCAATATCTTAACCAGGCTGGCAAAAGGTACAGCATCGCAGGTTCTGGCTATGAATAGTGATGCAACTGCTCTTGAATGGGCTACGTCGGCAGCGTTTGACATAACCGGGCTGGATGCTATTACTGTACCTGCTTATAATGATTATGTACCTGTTTACGATGCAAGTACAACGGCAAATAAAAAGATCACTTTGGCTGATCTCAGAAAAGACTTGATAAATGAAGATGCAACTGCAGCCGTGACTTTGGCTTTAACTGATGTCGGCGGGACTGTACGCATGACAAGTGCCAGCGCAAACGAGGTAACAATTCCGGCAAATGCTGCAGTGGCTTTTGCAACGGAGGTTATGATTGCAGTTAAACAAGTAGGGGCTGGATCAACTACGATCACAGCGGCAGCAGGGGTAACACTTAACGGAGTTTCGGCGGGCTCAATTGAGATCGGTTCTCAGTATGGTATTTATATGCTGGAAAAAGTCGATACCGACGCATGGGAAGCAAATGGCGGGGTTCAGTCAAATAATGGATGGGTAGCTATGAATGACATTACCCGGGCAAGTGATTCAACATTTACGGTCACTGACAATACAACAAATGCAGCAATTTTTATAGTTGGCCGTCCGATCAGATACGCGGACACGGTTGGGACTTGGAGCATTGGTTACGTTACAGACTACACAACCGGGACAATCACGCTGGCAGGGGCTCCAATGACAACTAGTTTTGATGCTTATTTGCAATACGGGGAGATGTCAAAACTTATACAGATGGACGTATTCGTTTCAGGAACTTATGGAGACACAGTTAATACCGACCTTTTGGCCAGCGATATGAATACATATTTCAAATGGCAATTAGGGAAAGCCTATTGCGTGGCATTCTCTGGCATACATAAAACTGTAGACACAGGAGCCGAGCCGAAAATTAACGTACAGGTCAATAATGCTATCATTTCTACCACTGACACAAATAAGGGTATTCAGTTGGGAGCAAGCGCAACATGGGTTGATAATGCAGCGGTGGCCGTGAATGTAACAAACTACGATATAAATAGAGGCGAAGAGGTAGAAATCAACTGTACCGAAGTCGGCGGAACGGCAGATGCTTCCGATCTCACAGTCTCACTGGTATTCGTTTTGCAATATATCTGGTTACTTTGCTGGATTCCAAAAAAAGAACAATGGAAGATAATTAAATGGAAAGAGGAAAAAGCAGCATGAAAAAATTTATAGCTTATACAGTTTTATCACTTATGGCTTTACCGTTTCTGGTTGGTATGTTTCATCCACTACAAAGGGCAGCTATCAGTCAGCAGAGCAAGGCAATTCAATCGTTTGTTGTTGCTACGGGTGGAACTGTCACAACTGACGGTGATTATAAAATACATACTTTCAATACCGGTGCTGACTTTATCGTTACTAAGGGTGGAGATGTTCAATATTTAGTGATCGCTGGTGGCGGTTCAGGTGGCGTATTAGCCGGTGGCGGGGGCGGTGCTGGGGGATATTTGACTAATGCGGCTTATGATCACGCAGTTACAGTAAAAACGTATACAATTACAGTTGGGGCTGGAGCCACTGCAACAGGTCCAATATTTAATGGTGCTGGAACAAATGGTAGCAATTCAGTATTTGACACACTTACTGCAATAGGTGGTGGTGGTGGTGGTTCTTATAATGGTGATCCCGCAGGCATTGGTGGTTCCGGCGGTGGCGGGGGATTTGCAACATATACAGGAGCAGCTGGAACAGTAGGACAAGGATTTGCAGGAGGCGATGCAAATTCAAATACAAAATTTGCAGTAGGTGGTGGTGGGGGGGCTTTTGAGGTAGGGTATACTTTTGCCGGTGATGCATCAGGAGCAGGGGGCGATGGGCTATCTTCTAGTATTTCTGGTGCTGCTGTGACTCGTGCTGGTGGCGGTGGTGGTAGTACTACAACAGAGGGAGCAACCGCAGGAGCAGGTGGTGCTGGTGGCGGTGGTGCTGGGGGTGGTGCAACAGGGACAAGTGGAACTGCTAATACTGGTGGTGGTGGGGGTGGTGCAGTAAACCATGGCACATCGGGAGCAGGCGGAACCGGAGTTGTTATAATAAGGTATAGATATAAATAAGGACATATCATGTTTAAGAAACACATTATAGATGTAGGTGGAAATTACAAGATCGGATATTACCCGGATAACAAGTTCCAGAAGTTTGTAGACGAGGATAAACCTTTATACGTTGAATGGCTAAAAACAAACACGCCGGAAGAGATTGCTTATATCGCACCGAAGCCACCGACTATTTTGCAGTTAAAGAAAAGGGCAAGTATGATGATTTCACGCAAAAAACACGTTGAAAATAATATAAGGGTATGGGAAGCAAGCCCGGAGTATGCCTCACTTCAAATAGAATTAGCATCAATTTCCGGTATGACTATTCCACAACTCAAAGCCTATATGGACTCACTATGAAGACTTTTTCAAAATTAAGCCTGATCATTGCGGTACTGATATTCTCAACGGCGGGGATTATCAACCGGGTTCCGAGGTCACACACGGCTGGAGTCCCTTGGGATGTATCTAGCAATACGACAACCCAGCTCCTTTGCGACGACAATCTGGAAACGACAGCGGTAGTTGATGTTGAAGGTACAAACGGGACATCCAGCACTAATACCACTAATTTACATATTGCCGGACCATTCGGGACTGGTGCTTTCGATTTCACGGCAGCAAGTTCTGAGTACGTGAATATGAATCAAGCTTATCAGGCAACCATACGGGCTGCTTTTAATATATCGTTTTGGATGAAACCGAATGATGGACAGCCTGCTTCGCAGTTTATTTTCTGGGGAGTTAATGACGGAGGAACAGCTGACGGCATAAATATGTTGTTGCAAACTGATGGAAAAATGAGATTCTATATTATTGTTGATGGAAATGATGTCTATGCACTTACTGATGCTGTGGTTTTTGCAGACGGATCAAATGACTGGACACATGTTGTCGTAAATGTTTCAGCAACTCAAATTGATATATATATAAATAGTATAAAGGTAACTTTGGACGGGACTCAGGACGGGAATTTAACATCCGCAAGTGTTGTTTTGGGAGATTATACGGCCACGTTAAATCCGTTTTTAGGGGCGTGGAATAATAGTGGAACCCCCATATATTATCTTGATGGTGGACTAAAAGATTTCAGGGTACACGATAGAGTTATAATACAAGATGAAATAAACGGAATTTATAACGGCGGAAGCGGTACGGAAGATCAATCAGGGAATTAATATGAAAGCTGATGAAACATTATTAAAAATAAGCACTGACATTTCGGGGATAGCCGAAAAGGTTGATAATATGGATAGAAAACTATTCGGGAATGGACAGCCAGGGCTTGTGCAGGAATTTGACAGGGTTAAAAATAATCAGGATCACTGCATACAGGAAAAGAAAAATAGGAAGATTGATATAAAATGGATTCTGATTTTATTGATTGTGATTGTCCAGACTATATTCATGTATATAAAATAAAGGAGATGTCATGGAGACCAAAGATCAAATGAAAACAGGTTTTACAATGTTCGGTATTTTTATATTGATTTTACTTTGCAATTTACTATCCGGTTGCGCTTCATACACTATACGGGACGGGGATGGTAAGATTGTTTCGCAGGGAGAGGCCAGGGGATTCATGCGGATTATTACGGTTGTTGAAAAAATGAACGATGACGGGGTTGTTATAGAGCGCAAGATTAGCACCGACTCCACGACAAAAGAAGTTTTGCTTGGGCTTGAATCTTTCATCGACACTTCCGTAAATACCTTTAGCAAATTAAAGCCTTTATGATTGAGATTCTTATTTCACTGGCCGTGATTATAGTTTTATTGTATTGCATTTACAGGGACAACAGATGACAAAATGTTTCCATGTTTTTATAATAGGAATAAATACGACGTTAGGCAAGCCTGCATTGACGCGGGTTTTTCTCTATCGCCTCTTTTCCTTGAGCTAAGGGACCACGAAATAAAAGAGATATGGAATGGAATAGGTGCTTCGGGTAAATGGTACAATTTCTTCATCCCCAAAACAGCCTGGGGCTTAAACATTAACCTCCCCAGTTGCCCGCACGATATTGATTATGCATTTGGCAGGACTAATAAAGACAAGAAAAATGCTGATCTACGCTACCGGAAAAATAATGTTATCTGGGTTAAGAAGTGGACTAAATGGAAATGGCTGAGATTTTTAAGGATAAAACGAGTACGGAAATATTACTATGCTGTTAAATTAGGCGGTCGTAAATCTTTCTGGAAAGGTAAAAGATAGATAAACCTTACCTCCCCCTTGGTAGAGCTTGCATTGCGAAAGTGGTGCAGGCTCTTTTTTTTGTGCCTGAATAATTTATTTTTCAATTATTTTTACTCTAGGGCTTGAATATGGCGCACAAGTGGGAAATATTGTGACTAGTGAAGGACAATAAAAGGAGAATAAAATGGATTGTACAATTTTTTATGACAGCGTAGAGACCGAAACTCAAGACGGCCTTGACGGAAATACCTTTTTGGTTATGAGGTTGTTCGAGAAAGGAGCCAGGGTTTCTGTTTTTATTACCAGCAAAAAGGAATACGATAAATTAAAAGAAGCGATTGAGTTGATTGACAGGAATAAATTAATATGACAAAAGAAGAAATAAAAAAGCTACGCAAAAGAACGGGCTTGACCGTAAAAGCCTTCTCGAATCTTACGGGGTTCAGCACTTCGATCATCAAAAAGTGGACGGGCGGAGAACGGCAGATTACTCCAGCCAATGCGGAAAGGCTTGAAAGTATTGTGGAAACTATTACAAACGGCTATTCGGTAAGTGGAGTTTTTGTCCACATATACGCCCCGACGAAGCAGGAGCAGGGCAGATTGATTAAGTTGGTCGATGCTTTTAACGAAAAGATATGCGAAAGCTGTATGCCAGAAGATTATGTACCACCCCAAATAAAGGAATCAAAATGAGAAAGCTAACTAAAAACAAATTACGCCATACTCACACGCCAATGCAGTTAATTATACTAGACGGATTCAGGGTGACGGAATTGAATAACGTGCTTCAGGATAGCCAGAATCAACGGAGACGGCTCAAATGGGCAGGGCTAAGGAACAGTAACGCTTTGCGAAGAATCAAATAATGGAGATTATTATGTCTAAGAAGATCGACCTCACTGGTAAGCGATTCAATCGTTTAGTCGTATTAAACCAAGCACCAACACACATTCAGCCCAATGGACACAAAGTACAGGAGATATGCTGTGAAAGAGTTTAATGAAGACAGATATATAACAAATCTTAAAAACGAGGAGGATGGCTGGCCAGATGAAGACGAAGAAGAAACAGAAGAGAATACGGAACCGACAAGGCAGCAACTAGAAAACTACGAACAACAAAAAGGCGGTGAATAATGAAACTTATTACAAAAGCGATTCATGATCTGCAGCAGGAATGTCCGGTAATCAAGAAACTAGTTAAAGGATATGGATATATGTACGCTGATTCTGAGGAAGTCTGGGGCATCGTCAAGCCACTTATGGAGAAACACGACCTGACATGCGTCTTTACGTTAAATGGTTATAACATCGTACTGGCACTGTCCCATGAAAGTGGAGAGCAAGTTATATCGAGTATGACAATACCGCAAAACGTAGAACTTGCAAAGATGAATCCATTTCAGGTGATCGGAGCGGCCATTACCTATTTCAAAAGGTACATGCTTATATCAGCTTTGGGGCTGGTGACAACCGATGCGGATGCAGACGCTTGCAAACCAAAACAGCCTCCGGTTACAAAACGACCGGGGGAATCGGTTACAACGGCATATAGCAACAAGGAACTTACAAACGAGCAGATAAACAAGGGTGATTTTTAAACAACAAAAAGGAGAATGAAATGTCAGATTTAGTAAAAATTAACGGGAATAA
>Ga0307928_10004521_pt1 | contig 10548 bp, 15 predicted proteins | sample AceLakmetagen232_FD_201815 | JGI IMG/M metagenome (GOLD analysis project Ga0307928, IMG submission 201815) | Saline water microbial communities from Ace Lake, Antarctica - #232 | ecosystem: Environmental > Aquatic > Non-marine Saline and Alkaline > Saline | place: Antarctica: Ace Lake...
TCATACCTATTTTTACTGTATGTCTGCTAAAGAATATAAGTCTTATATTCTTTTTATTTTCTTTTGATTCTACATAAGGTAATACTGAAGAATTATAACCAATTGAACCATTCAATAAATCTATGGTGAACAGTTTTCCTTTATTATTTGTTAAATTAAAATAAGCCAAATTATCAAAATTATCTTTTACTAATTTAAAACGGGTTTCAATCCCATCTTTATTGAATTGATTAATCTGTGAGCCATCTTTGAGTATGGCAGACCAATGGAAAAAAAGAGATGATATTGAATTATTATCTCCTTCTAAATTTTTGTTTATTGCATTAAACATATTAATCTCCTAAAATTAAACTTCGTCATACCGAAAAGTTAATGTTTTCTGATTTACTGCTCCTGCTGGAGTTGAACCTGTAGTCTGTAACTGTAAACGTATATATGCAGTGTAGCCTGATACTCCAGAACCACCATATTCTATATGATTTTCCCCTTCTTGCGATTGAATCGCCAAAGCAGAGCCTTCTACTGTAGGAATAGTAGAACCTCCCATATCACTCGCTGATGGCGTAGCATAACTCGCATTAGCTTCAGCATGAATATCCTCACCTGTAACATATGCCCCTGCTGACTTCCAAAACAACATATTTGTGATATCTGTCCATGTTCCTGTAAATTTGCATGCTATATATTTATCAAATGAATTTTCTCCTCTGGTGATGGGATATGTAGTTGTATTCAAATCAGCAGAATCATTACTACCAAAATTTACATTAGCAATAGGAATCGTTTCATCTTCGCCTACTGCATTACTTTCTAAAAATTGATGTGTTGCTGCCATTATTATTTCACCCCCTCATTACATTTATTACATATACTTATTTCTTTTACTATTTCTTGTCCTTTAGAATCAAATTCTCTCAAAATTTTATTTGACTCTATCTTAGCTAATTCTTCATCTTCTGTTATAATTATTTTATCTTTAAATTGACGTTTCATAGAAACTACATAATAATGATAATTTCTATCTCTAGTTTCAACTATAAATTTATTCTGTCTTTCTTCCGCTTCTATTATTTTTCCACATTTTTCACATTTATACATTATTTCCCTTTCTCCAATAGTCAGGATTCAACTTCAAAATATAATCATTATTAACATTGTAATATGTTACATCATCAATATATCCTGTTTTTCTATAGATTTTATATTGTCTTATAGTATCACCTTTTTGAACTAATAAATAAGAAAATTCTATATTGAATTTTCCTGCATTTTTACCGTTTAAATCATTTGTACCCTCGATATATTGATATATCCTTTTAAAATTAGAAAGTTTTAAATATTTACCATTCGGTAATAAATAAGAAATTTTAACAATAGGTCTATCAGGGATTTGTTTCCATTTAGTATTCATAAAATCACATCCACCTGTAAATTCAGTACCATCTGTGAAACTTACTATAAATAAAGGTTTCATCTTGCTCCTTTCTTGTTTATGCCCACGTATACCTTACAGTTAAAACAAAAGTTTCAACACTAGGTGTAGCATACGCTGTAGGAAGAACTATTTTTAAATTACAATATAAATCATTAGTTAATCCTGAACCTGGGTCAGATAATGCACCATTTCCAGCGTTTAATAATATAACATCACTAGCTCCTGCTATAACACTTCCTACCCATGAAGCTCCTGGTGCACTTACTGTAGTGCATTTACCCTTTACCATTGAATCAGCAGGTGTTCCTGCACCTAATACATTCTTATCAGTATCCGTATGACCTGATGTATCCCACGCTTCTAATTGTGGCTCTGTAGCGGTAGCATCATCAAATGCAAAACAATAGACATATTGTTTATTTTCACTCATTCCTAATACCTTATGAGTATAATATGTTCCTCCAACATCATGCGAATAATCCATAAGTAGACATAAGGTTACTGTAACATCGACACTATCACTTATTACTTCTGCTGCTGTGGTTAATTCTGATGCTATCGGCTCATGTGTCATAAGGTCTTTTACCGTAGCATCTCCGCCAGTCCAAATAAGATAATCATTTGTTAAATCAAGTTCAATATAATCTGCTGGTGTAGTAAAATAATCTACATCAGCATCGACGTAGTTTGTTAAAAACTTCATTGCTGTAGCCATAAAACTATCCTCCTTAATATTTTTTCAATTTATTTTCTCTAATACGCAATTACTAAAAAATCTATGGAATATTCCTGTGCGTCTAATCTCAAACTTTCAGAAAACGATATTTCATCTATTCTTCTCACAGTATATTGCCAAGTATTCTGCCAAACTGTACCTGTCCAATATTTTAATGTTAATGTAGCTGAATTCGTAGTAACCTTAGTTTTCATTTCTTCAATTAACACTGATAAATCTTTATAACCATCAGCATCAAATAAATTTCCTTTTATTGTGATTTTCTGACTCTTTTTTCCTCCAGGAATTACAATAGCTCCATCCCCTCTTGTTCCTTCGATAATTGTAGCCTTTATACCCTCTTTCGGGTCTGATATATTAAAAACAAGTGGTAAAATATAATCACCTGAACCATCATTAAATATTACTTGAACTGTATAATTAGACATTATTTCCTCCAATAATTCTTTTAAAAAAATTATACCATTTATCTCTTTTACCGTTGACTATACAATTGCAATGATTACATAATGTGATTAAATTATCTTTTTCACAATTCTTCTTATTATAATCTATATGATGAATATCTAGTTTTCTATAATAATTTATTTGTTTAATTCCGCAATTTTGACACTTGTAATTGTCACGCTTGCGGATTTGTGCTTTAAGCTTATCATTAAATTCTATGGGGTATGGTTTATTGCTTTCTCCATGTTTATAATTAGGATTGCCTTTGCCTTTGAACATATTTTTAAATAATTTTCCATTACATTTATTGCATCGTAAAGATTTATAAGTAATATTTTTATGACAATCTAAACATCGAGATTTACTCCCATGTTTATAAGCAGGATGTTGTTTTCCTTTTTTGCCATAATTGGGATTATTAATTCCTGAAATTAATCTATTATGTTCTTTGATTCCACATTTAGGACAAAATCCTCGTTTATATAATACAATCATAAAAGATATTTTTTTATTACAATTTTTACAGTAATATTTTTTTGAACATCTACCATCTATATAATGAGGATTATTCTTACCTTTTTTAGAACATGACCTACATCTTCTATTTTTTTCACTTACTTCTTTATTACATCCTTTTTCAATACATTTATATTTTTTCATTTTTTTATATATATGGTCTTATTTTAGTTGAAAATAATTTTATTAATTCCTCTTGTGTTTGTAATTTTTCAATTACAATATCTCCCACTGTTTGAGCCAATTTTTCCAATGAACCTTCGGGAACAGTAACTTCTATATCCCCCACATTCACACCCATATTAATAGTAGATAAAACATTATTTGCATTAGCATATGGTTTTGATGATTGATTGAATCCTCTTTGCTGTGCTGCTTCTGCTTTAGTCATACCTGCATCAATATATGGTCTTAATGGTTGATTAAAGCTCATTTGTTGTGCTGCACTAGCAGCACCTGTATCATCATATGGTCTTGATGGTTTACCAATAGTAGGTAAATCAGGATATAATTCTTTCATTACTTCATGTATAGCAGCCTTACCTACATCAGTAAAACTACTCCAATATTCTAATATTATTCTTTTATCAAACATATCATTTTCAAAAGCACTAGCGAGTTCTGTTGGTGACATTTTACTTAATTCCATAAATCTACGTATTCTTTCTTTCTCAAACATATCAGCTTTTTCATATTGCATATATAAATCAATAAATCTCTTTTTTTCTGATTCATAAATATCAATTGCTGCTTTTTTTATTTTTAATTGTTGTTCATATATTGCTTGTTGCCCAATCTTCTGTTTCTTCATCATTACCAATCTTTGTGTTTCAATCTGCAAAGTAGTATAACCTTGTGCTTTCATAGTATTTAAAGTTAATGATTGTTCATCCAATTCCCTATTGTAATCTTCCTGAATTTTAAATAGTTCCATATCTATTTTTAATCTGCGTTTTAAATCAGCATCTATTGTTTCTAATGCACCTGCTTGTTCTTCAATATAATCTAAAATTAATTTATTTACATCTAATTCAGAATAACCTCTTTTGAGTAAAGCTTTATATTCTTTTACTTTTTCCTTGAATTGTTGAACTGATATTTCAGCCGTCTTAGCAATCTCATCACCGACTTCTAATCTCGCTATTTCATCTTCAAGGTCTTTTCCACTTAACTCAGATTTTTGACTTTTCAATTTAAGCAGTCTTTTTACACTAGTTACTGCTGCGTTATATGCTTCTACATCTTCAGCAGTAATTCCGCCCCTACCTACTTTAAATGGTTTTGTTTTTTCTAATTTTTTTAATAAATCCTCTAATTCTTCAGTAGATGCTTGTTCAGCAGTTTTTTGTCCTGGTAAATCAGGAAATGACCAATATTTTGTTTTCTTATTTAAATAATCATCCCATTGTATAGTCATTTCATCAATTAATTTTTGATTTCTTTGTAAAATATTACTTTTGGCTCTTTCAGATAGTATCATATCTTCAAATTCAGGCTGTTTGGACTTTATATATTCAACTGCCTCATCTATTGGCATCGTTAATAAATTTTCCATCCCGTCTTGTTTTGATAATGTCTCTCTTATCAATTTTATATATTTATTATATTTTTTTAATTCTACTTCACTATTTTTACCACCTTTTTTTTCTATTCTAGTTTTAGTTTCTACTAAAGAAATTAATTGTTTAGATAGTCCTGTTATTCTATTTAAATTTTGAATTTCTCCATTAATTGCATCTGAAGATTTCTTAAATTCTTCTGTAGTTGCTCTTACATTATCATATAATTTTCCAAAACCTTTTCCTTTTAAATAATATTCCACTCTTGTTAAACCCTTAATAAATCCTGTCAGACCTCCTAGAGCAGTTTTCATTCCAGCAGTGCCTCCAACTAAAGACATTATATATTCATTCCATGCTCCACCTAATTGTTGTGTCTTTATTTTTGCTGTTTCTAATAAAATATTTACTGCCTTATTTCCTTCACCATAAGCGTTCAATGCATCTATCGATGTTAGCATACCTTCTTCCCAACTTTTCATAGCACCTGTGTATGCAATTGCTCGTCTTTTTCCTGCTATTATATTTGCTAAATTGGCTTTTTGTGTACTACTGAATGTTGCAGTTTTAAGAGCTATTTCATCTAAAACATCTCCGAAATTTCTTAATTCAGTGGTTTGGTTAAATGTAGCTTTGCCAAATTTATCTAGATAAACAGGTACTTTTGCGATTTCTTGTATTCCTTTTTTGGCAGATGTACCCATTCTAATAAATATAGTAGACCATGCTCTTCCTATACGAGAACCAGTCATTCTAGTTGCAACATGAGAAGCAGTGATTATACCCAACATTTTTTCAAAAGATACATTAAACTGGTCAGCAACAGGAGCAACTAATTTCAATGCAGAAACTAAAGTGTCTGTGGTTATTGCATGAGATAACATAGTCTTTGTAACTTTATCAATAATCGAACTAGATTCTTCAGCAGTAATATTATAACTTTTCATAACTGCTGTTAAATCTTCTACAGATTGCGACATAGTTCTACCACTTAACATAGATAATTTTATAGTAGATTCCATCAAACTAGGAATTTCTGATATAGCTTTGCCCTGCTGAATCCATAATTTTGCAGCCTCGCCCATTTGAGCATTGGCTACACCATATGTAGTCGCTAATCTTAATAATGAATTAGATAACGCATTATATTCAGCAGCAGTTCCTTTACCTACAATTCTTAATTGAGCCATCTGATATTCCCAATCAATTAAAAATTTAACTCCTTCTTTTATTGTTGATACAACTGCCATCATAGCAGTACGCAAAGCCATCCACACTGGAGCAACTATCAAAGCTCTTCTCATTGCTTTGGTGAAATCGTTCATTCCAGTAGTAGCACCTTTAACTGGTTTTGTGCCTTTTTCAAATGCACCAAAAGCTTTTCTTGCATTTTTTTCATAATTTTGTGCTGCTTTAGAATCCCAAGGAACAGCAGTAGATTTCCGAACTCTCTTTGCATCAGTAATAGCTTTATTTGCACCTATTGATTTATAAGTTATATTAGTTAAATAATTAAACATTCCGCCTTGTGCCATGATTATTTTTCCTCTTTAAAATTTTTAGAATTATCAAAAACCAGATGAACATCTCTAGGTTTATTATTTCTATCTTTTTTATTTTTTTTGTCTTCATGCTTCAACTTATAATAATAATATGCATCTGCATATATTTCATTATCAAGAACTTTTTCTGATACTTTTTTAAGCATAATATCAGAATTTAATGTATTATAAAAATATAAATATGATAAATACACATTCTGTATCTTTGACAAATTCATATCATTTTTAAATAGTTTTATACCATTTATCTCTTTTGAAGCAGCAAAATGATTTAAATTTTTAGTCTGTTTTGCTAATTTTCTTATAATACTTTCCATATTATCTACCCTTTGTGTAAAGAATACAGTATCACACACTGTATTTATGCAATATAATGTAGTTTTAAAGAATATGCTGCTGACTGATTTATCAAATCTTCATCACCCATCAAAAAATCATCTAGAGATTCAAACGCTCTTTTATAAGTATCCTCATCTTTTTTATCTAAAGATAAATATGTCATAATTTTAGCAACATAATTCTGCAATTGATTTTCTAATGAAAATTCTAATAACGTAGATTTTTGTATAATCAGAATATTCATCTCTCTATCCAAATTTTCAATGTCTTCCTTGAACTTCTTTAATATTACATCTCCTTCTTTTCTAGATAAAGACTCTCCTAATTTTATCTGTAAAGTGTAATATTTTGAAGTCAAATTCTTCAATTTTATATCAATCTCTTCAATGTTCAATCCTCTTTCTTTATATACTTTAATTAAATCCTTCTCCAAAAGAATATCTTTATCCTGAATTAATTGACCAAATTTCTTTCTACGTAATGAATCAAGTTCTTCTTTATCTTTCATTGTTAATTGGCGAACCCGATAATCAATATCATTGTGTTTAAAATCAATTTTATTATCTTTAATCAATTCATCAATTTTATTTAATTCATACTTAACATCCATATCCTTTAAAATCTTCTTTGCTACGTCTTCTTTTAATTCTTCCCTTACTTGTTTACTCATCATTCCTCCCTTACGTTTTGTTTTTAAAATTAAGAATAAACTTTCCTGTTTTGAGAAAATCACGTATATTCCTGTAAGCTTCATAAATAGATTCTTTTACTTGAGATTTTAATTCATTTATTTCTTTTATGGATAATTCTTGTTTATTTTCAATGGCTAATTCAAATCTTTTCATAATAATGCCAACTGTCTTCTTTGATTCATTATTCACTATATAATCTAAAATTTCTTTGAAAGTATCCATTTATTTAAGCCTCTTTTGTTACTTTGTAGCCAGTGCATTTCCCGTCAACATTATATGTTGCGGTCATTTTGTATATCCCTGTAGAATCAATATTCGCTTCACAATCCGATTTATTACCATAAATTTTCATAATTGATTCTTTTAATAACTGACCTTCATAAGTAAATGATATTATTCTATAATTAGATTGCGATAGACCAAGTATTTCTGCTATCTTATCAGTTTCCGTTTTTATACTTGAAATTTTATCTGTTTGATTTTTTATCGCATCAATTTCTGTATCTTTAGTTCCCAACGTAAGAGTTCTTGTTATATTCGCCCAAATAGAAGATATTAAATCTCCAAATGATGTAAGTGTTCTTGTAGCATAATTCCATACATCAAATACTGAATGATTACTTCTGCTCGCCTTGCCTGAGTATAATATCATGCATTATTAATTCCCTCCAGGATATACTGTTATAGTTATATCTTGTTCTATTTTTATTTCAATATTTGGATATTCATCATCTATTATTATATCAATAGGGATTTCATAGGATTTAATCACATTTATATCTCCTGAACCCAATAATCCTCTTGTAATCAATGATAATAAATTCACTTTATTCTCCTAAATAAAAAGACAGAATTAGAGCTATCCACATAGTCAATGCCCTTATTCTGTCTTATAATTTTTTTAATATTTTTATTCATCTTCCTTACCTTACCTTACATATATTTTTAAATCTTTTTGGGAAAGAGGGTTTTTACACCCTCTCTCTATATTAATTAAGCATCTATCTCAGATTCATCATCTGATACCATTAGATTGTCGGACTCCAAACTATTATCTTGCGTAGCATAATCTTCAACCGCATCCGCAGTTGCCAAAGTCGTGGTACTCAAACCAGTGACCTTGTAACCAATTTTGAAATTTCCGTCCATAGTATAATCTTCATAGATTTTTACTCTTAACGTGATTTCCTCGGAAAGATTTCTCAAATCGATATAAGGATATATTGAAGTTCCTCTTAAAATTTCTTCAATTGTAAAATCTTCAAGAGACCTACCCAACGTAATAGTAGTCGTCTTGGATTTGACTCCCGTCTGAACTACTTCCCTGTTGCCAATTTCTTTGTAATCCGCCCTATCAAATGCAACATCTATGTTCACACTTTGAATTCTATAAACTCTCGCTGCTGCACCTACTCCAACCTGTAACTCAACTTTAACCGAATTAGCTTCCAATGCATCAGTTTCATTATTGTCATTCCAAAGAGTTGTATATGCTGTATCTGATGGATAATATACCTTTACTATATCATTTATTTCGCAAGTCTGAACTGTTACTACTTTTGTTACATTATCATATGCCCATGTATTAATACCAGCACCAACATCTTCAGTTATTTCACTAACTTCTTCATCTCTTACTCTTAATACTCTCAATATATAACTACTTGCTGCCCATAAAATCGGAACTGGGTCTAATGTAACTTCCAATGGTGCATCAGCTAATGCTGTCTCTTGCTCAAATGAAAAATATTTTGCATCTAATATTTTATAATCTTCACCAACTAAATCAAAACTTCTCATAGCAGTAGCATCAGGGTCTCCCACATTTATACTAAAACCATTAGTTCTTAATTTAGGAAACCATATAGTACCTCTAAAAGTGGTATCATCATCTGTTAAATATGCAGTAATATCAAATTTAGATGTTTTTAAATCATCTAAATCTACACTGTTATCTAAACTATCTGATGCAGGGTCTTCCATACCTGCTATCTGTCTCCAGAAAGCCATTGAGCCATATTCAAACTGTGTCATTGAATAAGCAAATGATGGTGTTCCCTTTTTAGTTCCTAATTTGCCATCTCTACCTATCTCATAAAGTTTTTCAATGTTCGCTGTAAAATCTCCACCTAAATCTTGAACTCTATCTATCTGAGTAGGGGTAACATTCCTATTCCACGGAAATATCCGAGGATAAGTGCTTTTAGAATGTATCATCTTTGTAACCTCCTGTCTTGTAATAGGTTATGACTTTTTCACTCTTCATAGTGTTAGTTTATTGGTGTTTTTTCTTCTTCTGTAAGAAAAACCAACTGATATAGTCATTAACCTTGTTTAACCTTACTAAATATCTATAAGCTTCTTGATGCAATTTATTATGTATTTTCATATCTTTTAAATACATATAATTGCTTGCATAATCGTTATCTCGATTGCAATCAATATGATGCATCACCTTACTATCGACTTTATCTCTTTTATCGATTATTTTATATTTTAAACAAAAATGTTTAAAATATTTATGAACTAATCCAATTTTTACTAAATATTCGTACCCTCTCCAATGCAAACTACGATGTTCACCTTGTTTTATTTTTAATAAATTACAGATTTCTTTTACTGATTTTTTCTTAATTTCATATAAATTACATAATAAACGCTTAGAAATTTTTATTGATTTGAATTGTCCTAATTTATTTCTTTTTTTCATCTTACCCTTTGCTATGTAAGCGATATCCGACAAACAAAACTAATCAAATGTCTATATCTATCTTCTTGTGATAAATTTTCAACATTCACCAATTCTTTTCTATTTTCTATATCAGATACAATAGGAATAGTTATTTTTCCTTTTGGAATTTTGGAACTCACTGCCCCACCTGTAATTGTATATTCGTAATAATTTATTCCATTTATTATTTTTTCAATCATCCAATCTGCAAGGTCAAGGCGAATTCCATCTGATTTTGTAAAAATTCTTATATCCATTCTTAGTTCTTTGAATATAGAATTTCCACCAATTTCTCTTCTTCTTAAAGGTCTATCTGGAGAATTAATGCATATACATGGCAAAGCACCTTCATATACTTTTGCAAACGATTTTTCAACCCTAATGCCTGTCCATCCATCCGCAGCCAATTCAATAGTAATATAATCTACAAATGAAGCTTCTGCATTACGTGTCAATCTATATGCCATCTTTTTCTCCCTTTATTTACTAGCTGATATCATTTCTTTATTAAGCCTATATAATTGTTTTAAT
>Ga0307928_10004522_pt1 | contig 10547 bp, 12 predicted proteins | sample AceLakmetagen232_FD_201815 | JGI IMG/M metagenome (GOLD analysis project Ga0307928, IMG submission 201815) | Saline water microbial communities from Ace Lake, Antarctica - #232 | ecosystem: Environmental > Aquatic > Non-marine Saline and Alkaline > Saline | place: Antarctica: Ace Lake...
TATGTACATAGAGAAAGCTATCGATACATCAGTTTCTACACGAACTATACAGGTAACATCGTTAGAGAAGTTTGAAGAATGGGAATTACCCTACGGACCTATATCTAGTTTGGCTCTGACCTACGGAACTAACTGGGAGAGTGTATTAACTTATATCTATACTTACACCGGAGGTACTGCTACTTGTCCTGCTGATATTACAAGACTAATAACCGATTATATAAAATACATTTATGACATTGATGATGAGGCAGTGGCATTGCCTGAGTCAATAAAGAAACAGATTCAATTATTAACCCGGCAACCATGAAAAAAGGGCAAAGGAAATATTATATAACTATTCAATCATATACCAGAACACCAGACGGGCAGGGGGGTGCTACTCCATTGTGGGCTAATGCTGATAATGACTGGGCTAAGATTGTTACACAGAGTCAGAGCAGAGCACTTGAGCAGGGAGGTATTAAGTTTAATAAGGCTGTTGAATTCATCGTAAGATCACGAACAGACTTTGTAATCTCAACTGATATGCGTATTGTGTTTGATAGTGAATATTTTGCTATCCATTCTATTATACCGAGTAATAAGTTGGATGAACTAAAGATAATAGCCTATACTGCCACTAATGGAATAACGGTAGATAGTACAGAGATAACAGTTGACAGCACAGAGATAACAGTAGATGGGTAAAGGAGTAAACATATCAATTCCGGCTAGTGAGCAAGCTAAGTTTAAAAGATGGACTGATTCTTTAAGCAAAAAGAATAGATCAGATTGTCAGCAGCTTGTTGCGAATACCGCCCGGACAATATCAAAGAGAGCGAAACAGTTTGCTCCGGTTGATAAGTCTGGATTAAAAAATAGTATTCATCCTGTATTATCATCAGACAGACTGAGTGCAGAGGTTGTTGTTAATGTTGAATATGGACCATATCAGGAGTTTGGCACAGGATCATTTGCTTCATCCTTTGTGCCGACACTAGAGCCTGAAGTGCAAAAAGAGGCAGCACGATTTAAGGGACATGGAATAAGAAAGGTTAATATGAGAGCACAGCCGTATTTATTTCCGGCAGTAAGGATATCAATGACAGAGTTTAGACAGAATTTAAGAAAATTAGGATTCAAATGAAAGACCCATCAGGACTTATACGATCATGGTTATTCACACTACTCGACACGAATGTTAGTTATGGGAGTTCAGTGGTTCCGGTGTATTCATTTGCACCTAAGAACGCAAGGATGCCATATATCTTATTAGCTCAACAGTCGGCCGGACCAGAAGGTGAACACTCAACTAAAGACTCTTATGTGACAGATCAGTCTTTTACAATTGAGATATATTCTTCACACACAGGCAATGATGCTTCTTATGTACCTATTAATACTATTTCTAACTCTGTTTTGCAATTAGTAAGGGTACGAACAAGTATAACTATTGTAGGTTACAATGTGGTGTCTTGTGTTTTAGATAATACTATTACAGATAATTTTTTAATGGATGATACAACAATAATAATGAAGGTTTTAAATTTTACACTAATAATCGAGGAGGAATAATAATGGCAAAAATTAACGGAACAGTTATGACGGTCTATTCAGGAGCAGATGTCATATTATGGACAAAGACTTGTACTCTTAATGTAGAGCAAGACTTACCCGATGGAACTACTAAGGGTTCCGGGGGAGATGAAGAACATATCAACGGTATTCGTAGGTGGACTATTGATTTTGATGGTGCTTATGACTTAGCAGGGACAGGATCGGGGGTGGATGCATCTGAGATAGTAGCTATCATTGTCGGTCGTACTGCTGATTCAGTGATTAAGTTTGGTACTTCAACAGATGCAGCTACCGGATGGACGGGTAATGGCACATTTAAGAACTTTTCTATATCGGCTGTCATGGAAGACACGGTGACTTTCTCAGGTCAGATTAAGGGTAACGGAGCCTTAGCAGCGATCTAATGGCAAAGCTCAATGGAACAGATATGCTTGTCTATTGTGATGGGACGGTTATAGCTTACCAGAAAGAATGTACTATTAACTGGGAGCAAGACTTACCTCCATCCACAACAAAGGCAAGCTCAGGATGGGAGGAGCATATCAACGGAACCCGCAGGGCTTCTTGTGACTTTACTGCCCTCTTTAGTACTACCGGGCTGAGTGATGATGAACTGATAGGTTATATCACAGGCCGGGACTCAGTTGTACTTCTAATCGATGGAGGTGGATTCCCAATTGTCGGGAAAGCCAGTTTAAAGAATGTTTCAATCAATGCAGCACAGGAAGACCCGGCTAGCATAAGTGGAACGTTTAATTTCTCTGGTGGATGTTGGATGTTAGCTGGTGATTCAGTTAATCTTGTTACTGATCCTGATGGCGACCATACATACGATGTATATACCACAACAGGAATACAGGTATCGGCTGGTCAGAACACAGGAGTAGGGGCGCAATACGGAAGGACTAATACATTCACCTTATCGGCTGATGATGTTTGTCAATTAGTTTTATATGTACCATCTCTTGCCGGAACTGATATTACGGTTGATATATATAATACTGCTTCTGGATTGACGGTAACGGATACACCGGCTGTATTAACAGAGGGTGTTACATTAGTTACTTTTGGGGCTATTACTGCCGGAGGCTCATCTTACTTTAAGTTTAGTTCTACTGGTGAATCATATTTTGAGACAGGTGATATTTATTTATTTGTAACATGACAATAAGAGTACCATTTAGAATAGGCCCGTTATTCAGGGAAAAAGATATTGATTTTATCTTTAATATCGGAGCATTGGAATATGCTACTGAAGTTATCTTAGGTTGTGATCTTTGGGAGGCTGAGAAACAGGACCAGTATGATGTTAGTATAGCTGTCTTGTATGCTGCTTATATTACAGCCTGTAAGAGTCGTTATAAGAAGCCTAAGTACGGATTAGGACATGCTGCAGTATGGGTTGACAATATGAGTAAAGTTTCTCAAGAGACTTATATTAAAGCCATGAAGGAGCTTACTGGAAAAATGACAGGCAAGAAAGAAACAGAAAAAAAAAAGTAACCTGGGATGAACTACGAAGCTTTGCAATGGGAGAACTGGGATGGACACTTGAAAGATGGAGAAATGCAACATTCACTGAATTTAACTATGCCTCTGTTGGATATTGGCGACACTGGGAGCGGTTTGTTGGGATACCAATACGAGAGATATGTTATACAACTATATGTATGACACCGGGAGCAACAAATAAACCATCAAGCGCACAGGAGATGTGGCCACTGAGTATAGATAAAGACATTAAGAAGAAAACAGTTAAACCTACTGAGGCAGAGATTAAACGAGCAAGAGAAGGCGCAAAAACATTACTAAATGGCAACAAATAAATTAACAGCTAAATTAGGACTCGATAATAAAGAGTTTAAAGAAGGTCTGCGGAGTGCTAATCAGGAGGTAAAGCGTTCGGGGCGTGTTTTCTCTCAAACATTTGGAGAACAGAAGACACTTATAAAGGCTATTGAAAGAGATATTAAGCAATTACAAAAAACACTTAGTAATGCAGCTCCTGGACGTGCGCAACAGAAAGTATTAGGTAATCTAAGAGGAGCAAAAAGGGCTTTGGCTGAAGAGACGGGCACTCTTAATAGTATGCAAAAACAACAGAATGTTGTTAATGAAAAAGTAATTAAGTCTGGTAATAAGTTAATGAGTGTGTATGGTGGTATTGCCATAGCTATCGGAAGTGTTGCTAAGGCTTTCGGGACACTTAAAAAGGCCGTACTTGAGACTGAAACGGGTATGAACCGATTTAATATAGTTGGTGCTGCCACAAAACAGTTAATGTATGATATGCTTCAACGTACTCCTATAAGGGAATGGGGTAAAAACATGAAAGAGGTTGCCGCCATACAGGCAAATATGAATGAGTTAAGGGTTATTGAAAGAGAAGATTTAGCAAAAGCTAAGGTGTATCAAGTAACATATCTCCGTTTTCTCTCTGAGGCAAAAGATCAATTAAAAACAAATACAGAAAGAATAAAAGAATACGAATATGCTTTAGCAGCACTTAATAAAGGTATAGACATAGAGAATAAAAATACAGCTACAAGGCTTGCACTTGTAAAAGAGTGGTTAAAAACCGCACCTGATAATGAAAAATTACTTGAAGAAGAAAGTAAATTAACATTAAAGCTTTTAACTATTGAACAAAAAAGATATTCAAGAAGACAAGAGTTAGAGTCAATGATGTCTGGCCTTCAAAAATCAGAGATAAAAAGGTTAAGGGAATTAGAAGAGGCATATAATACAGTAGCTAAAGCAGCTACATCTCAATTAAAGGCACAACCGAAAAAGAATAAACCAACATCGGTATTTGAAAAACAGACTCATGGCTTTATAGGTGAGTTACCGGGAATACAAGACTATGGGGGTATTGCTGATCCCGATAAAGCTAAAGAGATGGCTGATGCTGTTGAGTCATTGACTGATGGTCTTGATGAATCACAACAGTCTTTAGTAGATTTGGCTGGTACATTTTCTGAATTTTTCTCTGATGTTAATTTAGGCTTTGAAGATATGATACAGGGAGCGATAACAGGAATTAAAAGATTAGTAATGGAGTTAATAGCTAATGCTTTTTTCATAACATTATTATCAGCATTATTTCCCGGTGCTGCTGTTCCATTGTCTTTAGGTAATCTATTACCAAAAGGAATGTCATCTCTAATTAATAGTGGTGGTGGAGGTGGTGGTGCTTCAGCTTCATTACCCGCAGCAGTGGGAACACAACAATTAATGGCTTCACTTAATGGCAAACAGATTGATATAATATTAAATAGATCATAATGGCTTACACAGTACAGAAAAGAGCAGAGTTTAAAGACATGACCGGGATTGATTGGAAGATCGAGATCGAAGAAGATGCTGCTGCACCCGCCACTGTCACTGCCTTGACTTGTACAGACAATCCTTTGGTGTTTGAATTTAACTCAACGGATGATGTATTTAACCCCTTACATGATAGCAAGGCTTCATTTACTGTTTACTCCGATACACAATTTGCACTAGCTGACCTCTATGCTACTGAAGATTTGCAATTCAGAGTTAAGATCTACCAAGCTACTGTACTTTATTGGATGGGATTTATAGTCACAAACGATTATACAGAGCCTTACGTAATGCCTCCTTATCCTGTTACCATTAAGGCTTCATGTGGACTATCGGTATTAAAGAATGTTCTATATGATAACGCAGGAACTTATTACAGTGGACGCAGGCACGAGAGCCAAATAATAATAGATATACTTGGGAAGATTGGATATACCGGATTTAAGGAATATATCAATATTTACGAGGAGTCAATGTCTCAAACATCAGCTCACTCGCCTTTACTTCAAGTTAAAATAGATGTTGATATTTTTAAGGATATGTACTGTGATGAGGTACTTAAAGAGGTACTTAAAAAATATAATGCTTGTATCACTCATAAAGATGGTGGATTTGTTCTTTATCGTCCTACCGAGTTAGTAGGTGCAACTGTATATGGTAGATCATATTCATCTTATGGTTCACATTCAAATACAAGTTATACACCAGCTAAATATATTAATCGTACTGCTCATTCGAGTACATTAGAGCAAGTATCAGGGGGAGTATTAATGATTCAAAATCCTGCAAAGACTGTTAATATTAATCAGGACTATGGGTATAAAGATAGTTGGCTGGATAATTGGGAATTTAGAAGCAATAAGTTTTCGGGAACAATTATAACGGGTGTTGAGGCAGAGAATTGGACGAGATCAGGAGGCCAAACTATTGCACCTATCGCTGATGCTATTATCACTGAGACAGATGGTGTATTACTAACTAATCATAATGGAAGTGTTCCTCCAACTCGTTATATATATCAACAATTTGGTATTAATGCAGTGTCTTCATCTGATGTTCTGAGTATTGAGTTTGATTATCTAATACATAATACATCAGGAGGGGCTACAACTGATAGGTCTATAACAATTAAAATTAAATCAGATTCATCAAGTCACTGGCTTTATAATGTTGATGAAATTGACTGTGCGTGGAGTGGAACATTAGATTATATTAATTTTAGTGCTACTTCAGCAGAAGGATCATCAGGATGGATAACGTATAAAAAAACGATTCCTGGATTACCTACTACAGGAACCTACACTATAAGTATTTATGGGTTGGATGACGATGAAACAGATGTATATCTTGGCATAAAGAATGTAAAATTTTATGCAACATCTGATGAAATGACGGTGAAAAGATACAAAGAATCCTATTTTCCTTTAATCTGGTCCAAATGGAAAAAGACAAGGAAGTATAAAGATATTAAAGAGGTAACACAAGACACTTATACTAAAACAAACGCTATTAATGGTGTTGATTTAGATTATGACTATAGGTTAGGTGATGTGATAGATGTTAATATTGATAATGTAATTGAACAATTCCAGGGAGCTTTAGCTACTTATGTTTCAACTGTATTAGACTACTCAACTGATTGGAACTCTTATGACGGTACGCATACATCAAAGGCTGAAAGCAAACCACTACTTGAGATAATAGGTGATGAGATAGCTGAACAATACGAAAGACCAAAACAGCTTATACAGATGCCAATACATGATTTAGGATCAGCTGTATCAGCGATTAATATAATAGGTAGCTTCCAGGATGACTTGAATCAATACTCAGGTAGTAATAGGGAGTTTGTATTTAATAGAGGTGACTTTGACGTATTAAATAGGAGGTGGACTATTGACCTCATGGAAATTATCTAAATTGGATTAAAAGGTTTAACTTTACATAAAATAAAATGTTATGGCAAACAGGAAAATGAGAGATGCAACTTACGAAAACGCATCAATAGATACGGCTCCGGCTGCTGGTGGGTATTATACAACGGCTGTAAGTGGATTAGAGAAACACGGAGTTCTTTATATGTCAATGCGTGGCACGTGGGCGGGTACTGTTACATTACAGTTTCGTCCTAATAGCGATACTGCGTGGTCTGCTTATGCTACATATACAGCTAATGATCGTAGAATAATCGAAGACCCTACTGATTGTGAATGGCGGATAGGGGTAGCTTTCGGTGGTTATACCAGCGGAACTATCAGGTTAGGAATCGGATACTCACGGTACTAATGGGCATCGTTAGAGACATAGTAAGACCTGTTGTCAGGAGTATTGTTAATCCTGTTGATTCTCGATATAGTGCTTTCTCGTGGGAGAATTACTTTGCAGATAAAAGTTTATTTTTTCTTGATGGTACAATAAGCGGAGATACGTTTGTAGATCAATCAATCAATAGCAGGGACTTCACAATCACAGGCAAGGACTTTGCAGATGATTGGACTAAAGGATTTCCATACAAAAGTGCCGCTACAATTAGTCCTCCTGTTGGTGATGCTGTTTTGATTGCTGCCGATATAAACAATTTCTTATATGATGCAGGAGGTACACCAAACGCTATTCCTGTTGTTAGTTTATTTCAGAATATAGACTATGAAGATACAATCTATTGTAAGCATGAAGCACAAGTTTTAGATGCTAATGATGTAGAGACATACGAGCCGAGAGTTATTAATATATTTATGACTGCAAGTGCTTTGTCTGCTTCTGATTTAGTTAAGGCTAATACTTATTTTGGAGTGCCTGCCGAAGAAACAGTTAATATGCAATGGTCTGCTATTGATGGAGATGATGCAACAGGCGATGGTAGTAAGGCAACACCATATTTAACATTAGGAAAGGCTCAAGCAGAAGCATCGGCAGGAGATATTATTTATATCAAAACAGGAGAATATGCCGAGGATTTTATTCTTACTGCTGACGTAACACTACAAAAGACAGGTGGCTCATTCTTAACTGATGTGGCTGGGGGGTCTGCTGTATTAAGAGTAAACGATGCAGGCGGTACTCACTCAATGGGTCTAATTGGTAGAAATATTGTTTATGGGTTAGGGTTAGGGGTCACTTTTTCGAATAATATGACATTTGAAAAGATGTTGTTTACTAAGGTTTCTGCAACGCAGGGTCTTTATTTATTTAATAGCAATAATGTATTAAAAAATTCAGTTGTACAGGGTGGTTCGGGTAATGGGATTTATTTTAAAAGTACGGGAGCCTGCGTGGTTGACACAAACTTAATTAAGTCAGCAGGAGCAGGAGATGGAATTAGATACCAAGTATCAGCAGGAGCAGGTAATGTAATTAAAAATAATAAATTCATAGGTGTACCTTCACAAGCCATATCATTAGATAGTGGTAATACAGGAGATATAATGATTCTTGGGAACTTATTTGAGGTAACAACACAAGCAATAAGCTCGGATGATCCAAGTGCAATTACTGTGAATATTATAAGTAATGTATTTAAACAGGCTAATTTAACAGGATCACACATATTACTTAATGAAATTTTTACGGCAATTAATATTCAAAAAAATAAGATAACTGTTACAGCATTAGATGGAAGACCAAGTATTAAGACTATTAATAATAGCAATGTAGATATTTCATCCAATATATTAAATTTTACTACTGTATCAGCTATTGATGGTATTTATATTACATCTTCAGGGGCAAATGTTATTACAGGGTGTTCAATTACTAAAAATAGAATTATTGATATAAGTTCGGTAAGTGATATATTAACAATAATAGGTTCGAATTTAGATGATGGATCTACTGCTTTATGTGATGGCAATATAATAAATGAAAATAAAATAATAGGAAATAGTAATGATATTACAAATGAGCATAATATACTTTATGGATTCAGTAAAGGCATTGTAAAGCATAATTATTCAGAGAATGGATATTATGGTATGGTTAATAAATATGATAAACAAGACGGTTCTGATGTGTTTGGTAATATTTTCTTAAATAATTTTATGGGTGTTATTTTAAAAGGAACAGATAATGTTAAGATATATAATAATACTATTATTAATAAAACCAGGGGATTGGCTACGGGTATTCTATTGCAGGCAAATTCAGATGCAGGGCAATCGGGAACGGCAGTTGAAGGTGCTTTAATTAAGAATAATATTATTATTGCTGCCGAATCAAGTGATTTTATAATTAAAGCAAGTACGGCTAACGACTTAACAAGTGCTGATATTGATTATAATATTTATTACGCAACACTGGCAAAGCCATTTAGAATAGCAACTACGAATTACAGCTTTGCTGAATGGCAAGCACTCGGACATGATGCACATTCAATATTTTTAACAGAGGCACAATTTAACGCTCTATTTACTGATTATGATAATGATGATTATTCACTTGCGGATGGAAGTCAGGCAATAGGCAATGGAGTTGCTTTAGATGCAGCTTACGATGACGGATTAGATGCTTCAACAGATTGGGGAGATACAGATACAGTGCCAGTAGTAGTAACAAAACAACAGACTGCCCCTTGGGATATAGGAGCTTATGTAAGTTAATATATAAAACAAAGATTATGAAAAAGATTTTATTAACACTGATTGCGATATTTTATGTTGCAATAATATACGGGCAGCTTGACTCGATAAAGGTAAGCACGCCAAACTCCGGTCTGGGTGATCCGTTACGGACAGCTATGCAGAAGACTAATCTGGCTATCGACCAGATCAATCTTAATACAACAGAGATAGGGACATTAACTCCGGGACAGGTATTAACGGTTGCAGCGAGTGGAGGTGATTATACATCTATCCAAACGGCCATAGATGCTATCACTGATAATTCTATAACAAAGCCTTATGTGATATTTATCTATCCCGGTACTTATACTGAAAATATTACGATGGAGGACTTTGTAACACTTGACGGGGAGGGCAAACGAAGTGATGTTGTTATAGATGGTTCTATAACTTTTCCTGTTGTGGCTAGTGATAAGTCTTCACTTAAAGACTTGATGATTATTAATGACACCTGTACTGTTACTGGATTTAAGCTGATAACAATACCAATAGGATCAGGAACATATAATATAGATCACTGCTTGCTCTCGGTTACAAATACAACTAATGCAGACACGGCTTCTATTATTGACCAGAATGGAGGGAGTCTAACAATAAAACGAACTGACTTCTTATATGATTTTAATGGATCGGCTGCCGATGCTCATAGACATTATATCTTTGATATCACAGGAACATCTTCTTATAATATATATGATTGTTCTTTTGATGTTGATATATATGATGTAGATGATGCAGTTATACTTATTAATGAGGACTCAACAGCAACCATAGGAGAGTCGTTTATTCACTCAAACGTGTTTCATCTTAACGTAAGCAATGCGGCTTATTCGGGTGATGCTACAGGTTTCTTCCTTCATGGTGGGGGTGTAGACAAGTCATCAGAGAACAACCATCTTCATCTTACCTCAGACGGTAATGGACGGTCTTATTTTATCCGCCTGAATACTGATTTAGGTAATGGTAAATTAATGGCGATAGGAAACTCCCAGCATTAAAGGACGGTAAGTGGATGAAGATAGGAGGTAAAGCAGCAATAATAAA
>Ga0307928_10004525_pt1 | contig 10545 bp, 12 predicted proteins | sample AceLakmetagen232_FD_201815 | JGI IMG/M metagenome (GOLD analysis project Ga0307928, IMG submission 201815) | Saline water microbial communities from Ace Lake, Antarctica - #232 | ecosystem: Environmental > Aquatic > Non-marine Saline and Alkaline > Saline | place: Antarctica: Ace Lake...
TAACGAAATATGTTTTGTATGACATCTTTATATGTGCCATTAACCCATTAGCTCTTTTTTTACTAATGGAAAACAATGGAAAATTTTTCTTAAAATATTTTTTTAACATAATTTACAGCTCCCAAAATTCATCTGGATTAAATACTTCATCCGTATTATCTTCTATTTCATCTATTCTAAATTGTTCTGGAATATCTTCTTCTACTTCATCAAAATACCCATCATCTTCTAACTTCTCATTCAAATCTTCTACTTTATATTCAACTACCTTATTTTTTACTTCAGTGTAATATTCAGCCATGTTCTCATATACCATTTTTGGCATATATTCTGGATCCAAAACCATCATCTTTATATTAAATATAGCATTTTTTCTAATGACTTCTCTTGCTTCATTCTGTTTGATCTTTTTGTGATAGAATACTACATCAATCAAATTCTCAATAAATTCATTAGATTTGAAGTCTATATCATTTGGGTACATTTCTTTATAGTATTTGTAAACAGTTTCTGCCCCACTTTTACCTATACCTCTTCCATTTTCTGGTTCCATCTTACCAGCTTTTATCTTTATAAGTGTTGGTATATTATCACCACTATCACCCATTACAATTTTTTTAAATATACATTCTTCTGAACTAACTTCTTTGACTTTTGTTCTTGATATTAAATTATCAACATATTCTGCAAATTCTGTTGAATTATCTAAAGAAAATACATCATTATTAATATTAGACATCATTTTCTCAAATAATAATTGATAATTTTGTGGCAAATATAATCTCTCATCACTATATTTATAATTCCATTGAATATTTATATATGATTTATTCATATCATATTCCAATAACTGGTTAAGATCACCATCACTAGCTACAATAACATTAGAAATACCTTCTTTGTTTGTTTCTCTAACTACATGTGCAATAAGATCATCACCTTCTAATCCAGCTTGTTGTAAAAATTTTACATTTGGTAAATTCATTATTCCATTTTTAAATTTTGTATATGATAAATACACAAAATCCCAATCTATTGTATCATCTTTCTTTCTCTTTCCTTTGTATTCAGGATATAAATTCTTTCTCCAGGACTGAGGTGAATCTGAAACGAAATATATATTATCAAATGGATAACTTTTTGATAATTTCCTAAAATCGTTATTTAACAAATCTATTAGATCTGTATGTATTGATCGTGCTTTTTTTAATATAAATACGGCTTTATACATTAAATATGAACCATCGATCACTATATTAATTTTCATATTATAAAATTCTTTTTATAAATATATCAATTTTTTGACACTTTGTTTTTAATATATAATAAAAACATTTGATGGTAATTATGATATTAGAAGAGAAAATTGAAATAACTGTGCCTAACAGAAATAAATCTATGTATAAAAAATTAGGATATGATATAAATAAAAAAAAGATATTAATAATAATAGACGATTTAAGTAGAAATAGCCAAGTAAAAATAAACACAAAATGTGATATTTGTGGAAAAGAAAAAATAACCACCTACCAATCATATATGAATAGTTATGAAAAAAGTAATTTGTATGCTTGTTCTAATAAATGTGGTGTAATAAAATCAAAATTAACATGTATAAAAAAATATGGAGTCGATAATGTATCTAAAAGTGAAGAAATAAAAGAAAAGAAAAAACAAACAAATATACAAAATTGGGGCACAGAAAATGTTTTTCAAAATGAAAAAATAAAAGAGAAATCTAAGAAAACCAAAAAAGAAAAATATAATGATGAATATTACACAAACAGAAAAATGTGTTGGGAAACTTGTATGAAAAACCATGGTGTAAAATATCCAACACAATCGAAAGAAATTTTAGAAAAAAGAAACAAAAACAATTTAGAAAAATATAGTAAAGAACACTTCACACAAACAAAAGAATACAAAAACAAAGTAATAAAATCAAATTTAGAAAAATATGGTGTAGAATGGTATTTACAAAGCAAAGACAAAAAACAAAAATCAATAAAAACTTGTTTAAAAAAATATGGTGTAGAATATCCTATGCAAAGTGAGATGATTCAAAACAAAATGAAAGAAACAAAAATAAATAATGGTAATTATTTGCCTGAAGAAAAAATTGATGATTTTATAAAATATAAAAGAAAAGTGTCATCAATTACAAAAAAAAATATTAAAAAATTATTTGATAATTGGGACGGAAATGATTTTTATGATAATGAATACATAAAATATAACTTTTCATTAAAAAGCACAGACAAAAATTACCCAACAATAGATCACAAAACAAGTATTTATAATGGCTTCAAAGAAAAAATAACTCCAGAAATTATAGGAAATATTAATAATTTATGTATAACCAAAATGTGGATAAATTCATCAAAAGGTATTAGTAATTATTGGAATTAAGCAATTATAAATGTTTCTTCTACAGGTAAATATACAGGATTACCATCTACTTGCTTCTCAATAGTAAATAATACTGTAATTGATTCTATTTTTTCTACTCTCTTACCTTCAGAGCCATCTTCATTCAACATCATATCACTCTTATAATTCAGTCTTATTGCTGGTTTTTCACCTAACTGTTCTCTTAATGCCTCTGCCATCTGATTAGTATTAATCTCACTCATATCTATTGATGAGATATAATCATTAACAACTTTAATTTTAATGTTTTTTAAATTGTCTACCATTTTTTATTTATTTTTTTTAGGTCGTATCATCATTATCATACGATTACCTTCCATTTTAGGTTCTGCATTATCAGGAATACTTATTTCTAATAATTCTTTGGCTAATCTCATTAATATAAGCTGACCTTTTTCTTTGAATGTCATTTCTCTACCCTTAAAGAAAACAACAGCTTTAACAATATCATTATTTTTTATAAAATTCTCAGCATGTCTTTTCTTAAACAAATAATCATGTTCGTCTGTATTTGGACCAAATTGAACTTCCTTAACTTTTTGAACATTTTCTTTTTGTTTCTTTTCCATTTCCTTCTGCTTTTTCTTTTTCTCAAATTGATACTTACCGAAATCTACAATCCTACACACAGGAACATCACCTTTAGATATTTCTACTAAATCTAACTCCAACCCATCTGATATATTTAATGCATCCTTTATAGTATACACACCAGGTTCCACATTACCACCAACCAATCTTACTTCATCGTTTGTAATATTATGATTTATCCTAATATATTCTTTTTTCTTTCTAGGTTGTTGTTTCTTTTGTCTTTTTGCCATATTTTATCTTCTAAATTTTCTTTTTATATATCAAATATTATTTTATCAATTTTCTCTATACATATTGGTGGTATTCCATTTTTTGAATAAACCGCTACGTTATTTTTATAATATGGATCATAAAACAATCTAATATTTCTCTTATCTGTCTTATTCAAATCTATCTTATATACATTAAAAATAACTTTATCATCAAACCGTTTGACTATAAAATCATCATCCAAACCATCAAATATTCTTTTTGAAAAATTAGTTAAAATATCATAATCGCATTCGATAAACATATAAACCCTATCGTCATGTATATTTATCTTATTCTTTGATGACGGTTTTAAACCTTGTTTTTTAATCTTATCATCAAAACAATCTAATGTTATATGATACAATTCATCTGGAATATTCGATAATTCTATATCATTTAATGATGATATAAAAACAACAATCTCTTTATCATTTATATTTGAAACTTCATCAAAATTTTTATTTGGTTTAGGGAAACCTACACCATCATCTATAACTGCGCATGAAAAGTTCCAGCCTAAAGTTTTAAGACTATTTATAATAGTATCAAAATTTTTATTTGTTTTTTTAAAGCTTATAGTATTATTTTTTTCTTTTTTTAAGTTTATATTATATTTTTTATTAATAATAGAGATTACTTTATCTATTGGAGAACTTATTAACTGACTTTCATATATTTTATCATTTATAATTCTGATATATTCTTCATAATTACTTATATGACAATTATACACATCATATCTTTCTTCTATATATTCATACATTTCATCAAAATTTTTAAATTTTAATAATTTTTCATGTAAATATATTTGTATATCTCTATCTTCTTTCATAACGATTATCTACTTGTTCTTTTGTCAAATCTCGTTTATATATTACAAACGAGCTACTTGAGCTGTTACTTCAAATCCTTGTCTTATTTTCATATAAATAATTTTTTTATTTTTAGTATATAATTTATTAAATGTATTTCTGGGTCAGTTGTATGAATATATTGTGAATTGTGTTCTTTTGACAATCCTATTAATTGTTGACCCAATTTCAATACTTTATCAGGATGTTCATCCATAAGAAATTTAAAAAATTGCCGACTTAATAAAAGTAATAAATCCTCTGTTTTCTCTTTTGGATAATTATCACAAACAAAATAATATATTTCTGTTAGATTAACTTGTCCATCCATTATAAAAGAATATACTTCTTTGTTCTGTCCTTCTTTCATCTTTTCATATGTTTCTATATCACCAGAAATATGAATTTCCTGTAATAACTGAACAGTTGATCTAAAGTTAGGAAATGTTTTAGATATTAATTTTTCTAATATTTCATCTGATATATCCAATTTAACTAACTTCGATATAGATTTTAAATACATTAATTGATACTTTTTTAAATATTCACTTTCTTCTTTATCAATTGGATCAAAATTTATCAAATTAAATCTTGATAAAAGTGCTAAATCCTCTTCTGTTCGTTGCAATTTACTTATATTATTAACGGTTGCAATAAATCTTACATGTTCAGAATAATCTTCTATAAACCCTCTTAATGCTTTACGCATATCAGGTGTAGCATTATCAAATTCTTCTAACCAAACAACTTTAATTCCTTTCTTACCAAGAACATTATAATTCTTAACATGATCAAATATATCTTCTCTAACTATATCTATTCCTCTTTCTTTAGAACAATTAATTCTTAATTCATTTGCATCTTGACATAAAATTCCAGCTAAAGTTGTATTATGTGATAGAATACCTTCACTATAATATCTATGATTATAATCATTCAATTCAAAATCATACATAACTTCTTTTTTATGTGTATTCAATAAAGAAATTACTGTTTCTAATCCATTTTCTGTTTGTATTTTTTCCCCAATCACCAAATTACAAACAAATTTTTCACACATATTTTCATCAAATATTATATGGTTATCTGCACAATTCAAACAAAAACTATCTGTTTGTAATATCCATTTGTCATATGGAATTGTTTCATGCAATGTCACTATATCAGACCATCCACCATCTGTTAATATTTCATAATCATCAATATTTATACTATTTGTTATCTTTTTTAATTCATTCATCATTTAAAAATTTTATACATTTTTCTATTGATTTAAAAGGTTCAGAACAATATTCTGATTCCCATATAACTAAAACTTTATAACCATGTTCTGTTGCTGATTCTATTTTACGTTTATCTATTTCCCAAACTTCTTTACTTGTTATTTTCTTTACTCTATGTATTTCATCTGGTTCAAAAAGTTTAGGATTACTATGCCAAAAATCACCATTAAATTCTATTATCTTTTTATCATAACACAAATCAAATTTATTTGGTCTCTTAAACTTATTATCATAAACAAATTTTTCATTTTTACCATGTAAAAAACAATCTGTTACTTTATTATCATTTATTTTATTAATTAAATTTTTTATAAATTTTTCACATATCATACTTCTACCAGAAGCAATACATGTGTCTTTATTAAAAACCTTTTTTACCCATTCTTTTTGTCGATTGTCATATATTTTTTTACCTTTTATTTTACCATGTTTTTTAATACATTTTTCTAAAGTAAATGTTGTTTGTCTTTCTTTTAAATGTTTTTTACTCTCCTCTAATGTATATCCTTTATTTAACCAATATTCAATTTTATTTGAAAAAAGTTCTGGATTAGTTATCATTTTTTTTCTAATCTTTTCTCCTCCTTTTTTACCATATATTTTTTGTATTTCTGATATCTTTTTGGTTGATTCTTCTAATGAATATCCTTTATTTAACCAATGTTCTACACAATATCTACTGTTTCTTTTTTGTATTTCTGATATTTTATAAACTGTTTCTTTTTCACTATATCCTTTTTTTAACCAATATTCTTTTGTTAATATTCCTTTTTTTGGTTTTGATCTTTTTGATCTTTCTCTTTGAATATTACTTATTTTTTTCTTAGTTTCTTCTTCACTATATCCCCTTATTAACCAATATTCTTTTCTTATTGGATTATTATTATTAATTTTATTTTTTAATTTTTCGACTTTTTGTTTATATAAATCTTCATCATAAAATGCCAACCATTTATTTTTTCTATTTATTTTAGATTCACATTCATCATTACTACACTTCAATATATTATTTTTTTTATAACCATAAGTTATCTCTAACTCATGACCACAAATATTACATAATATATTCTTAGATATTCTAGCTAAACTTTTTTTATAATATAACATTATTTAATATTTTTATTTTATATATTAAAATAAAAATATCATTTCTTGGCTAAGGAGGTTAAAAAATCATCAATATTTGTCTCAATAACCTCTCCTGTTATTTTATTTCTAAGTTTAACTTTAGTATCACTACATAGACATTTTCCTGTCCCCCCTTGCCCATAAAACATCATATTTAGTTGAATGCCTTTATCTACTATTCTTTTTATTCTTGGTGCTAAAATAACAGGAATCTTTCCTTTCTCAGGATTTATTGTATTAGGTCTAAACCTTTCCCAGAACAATCTTTCTTTTATTTTCATACTTATTATATGGGTTTTTACAACTATTGTTTAATATATGATTTAAATAATTAGATACTTATAAGGTTTCTATGACTTGTCTAAAGACAACGCCTCAACCTCTTTTTGTTTTTTATCCGACTGCAACCCGCAACCAGATAGTATGTTTATTCCTTGTGTTAAAATATTCTTTGCAGCATTAATATCCCTATCATGTTCTTCGCCACAACTATCACATTTCCACTTTCTATCTTTCAATGTCAAATCCTGTTTAATCCATCCACATTTACTACATGTCTTTGATGATGGAAACCACCTATCAATTTTAACATATTCTTTTTCATTCCATTCACATTTATATTCTAAAAATGTATAGAATATTCCTAATGAAACATCGGACATTGCTTGTGCAAGTTTGTGGTTTTTCATGATATTTTTAACGGCAAGATCTTCAACTGAAATTGTGTCGTGGTTTTTAACTATTTCTGTTGTAACCTTATGTAGATAATCTTTTCTAATATTTGTTATTTTCTCATATAATATAGATAATTCTTTTATATATTTATCTCTTGAATTACTACCTTTTTTCTTTTTAGATAATTGTTTACTTTTATATTTTAACTTTTTGATCTTATTTTTTAATACTCTAATATTTTCATATATATCTCCATCACTTAATATGGCCAAATTTTTTATACCTGTATCTATTCCTACTTTACTACCAGTCTTCTTATATGGTTTATAATCCACTTCACAAGTGATAGATGCATAATATTTTCCTGTTGGTGATTTAGAAATAGTAGTTGTTATTATTCTTCCTTCGATTTCTTGGGGTAGATTTATTTTAATTCCTTCATTAAATTTAGGAAAATATAACATTTTATTTTTTATAGTTGTATGTTGTGGTATTTTAAAAGATTGTTTATTTGATTTACTTTTAAATTTAGGAAATTTACTTCTTTTCATAAAGAAATTTTTATAAGCAAAATCTAAATGTCTTAATGTTGATTGTAATGATTGAGAATTAATTTCTTTCAACCAATCATAATTATTTTCTTTCTTTAATAATGTTAATTCTTTTGAATTATCATTGTACCCAAAATTAGTTTTATCTTTAAGATATCTTTTCTTTCTTTCATTCAAAAAATAATTATACACAAATCTATTAGATCCAAAATGTTTAGCGAATAATATTTCTTGATGTTTTATAGGATAAATTCTATACTTATATGATTTTATAATCTTTTTCACTATATTTATATATTAAAACATTTTTACAGAAAAGACAAAATCTGTAAAAAATAACATATAAAAGAAAAATAATATATAAAAGAAAAATATTATGACAATAGAAATTGGTATTTATATTATATTCGCTATGATTTGTTTTATAATCAGAACAATTATAAGCGGAAGAAAAAATGGTTGTTTTTATCATAAAAATGATAAACCACTACCACCTCTGTTAAAAAAATCAATAAAAAATATACATTTTATAGAAACTCCTGCATGGTATGCTCAAACACTTGGTATAGCAATTTTAATATTTGCTATTTGTAGGTTAATAAATCCTACATTTGAATTATTAAACATAATATATCAGATTATTATAACTATAATTATTGCTACTGGAGCATATACTGCACCAAGTTATCACTACCAAAGAGGCGTTACAGCTGGGTTAAGATCAGATGATAAATTAGATATATTTGATGGAAATAAAAGTGAAGTAGCATTAAAAATAGGAAATAAAGTTATTTTACAATTCTGGAAAAAACAATTATTTTATAATAAAGGAAGAAAACTTGCACAATGGGTTGGTATTATTGAAATATTAATCGGTGTTATATTGATGTTTATTCTTCTATAAAACAAAAAAAAGTCATTGAAATCAATGACTTTTTCTTTTTTTAAAATATTTTTATAATTTTTCATATTCTTTTTGTAATTTATCTAATGTTTCATAAACTAATTTTTGGTTTACAAATTTATTGAAGCTCATTTTAATTGTTTCTTTAACTTCAAATTTTGCTAAAGATTTTTCACTTTCAAGTAATTTGACAATCTTATCAACAAGATCTTGTTTACCTTCCAATGTAATGTCTTTAGTTGTAAGTTCTTCATTAACAATCTTAGTTTTAATAACATCATTTACTATTTTCAAGACTGTCTCATCCAACTTTAATTGGATATTATTTTCTTTAATCTCTTTGTCTGTATGATTACTGAATTTCTTCATTGTTCTCGTTATTATTTTTTGAGTTTTCCATTAAACCTATCTCTTCTGCATCAATATATGTATTTATAACATCAACTATTTCATCTATTGTTCCTTGATATCCAGGACTCAAACTTTCATTTGATGTATTATCAACAACAAAATTATCTATCCACAAAACACCTTCATATTCTGTTGTCCATATCTTATAACTCTTACCTTCTACATTTACATTTGCATATGGTCCTAAATAAGCATCATGTCCTTTAACACTTTCTAATTTAAGTTTTCCTTCAGTTTCTTCCTCTATCATTTCAACTTTACTTTTCAAATCTTCTAACCAAGCCTGTTGGTCTTCATCACCTGTCCATTCACCAGTTTCATAAATTTTAGAAATTTGTTCTCTTTTTACAGGATAATTTATATCATTTTTTTCAACAATATAAATCCAATCATTATCATAATACTGATCTATAATTTTACCCATACCATTTTCATTGTATGCATCAAAATTCACTTTCTTTTTTACTAAAATTTCTGTAACTTCTTTTTCTTGTAAGGCAGGAGTAACCTTAAAATTATTTATTTCATCTATTTTTGTTTTAATAATTTTAGATGTAATGAACTTATTTAAACTCTCTACTAATTCTTCTTTGCCTGCTATTGATACATCTTCATTTACTTCACCATCCACTTTAACAGATAATGTTTCTTCAATAATATCATTGATTTTATTTCTTAATATCTGATTGCCAGCATATTTTTTGACATTCTCATTAAGATTACTGAATTTCTCCATAATTGGTATTTTATTTTTTATTATATATTAAAAACAACAACCACTTTTTAAGTATTTATTTCTATTACTTCTATATCACCTAACATAAAATTTAATATATAAATTCCTTTATGAAAATCAAATTTTTCCTCATCTTCTATTTCAGAAGATAATGTATCGTGATATGAAACATCAACATTATTAAAATCTAAAATAGGACCATTCATAAGATACATATTTTCTAATGAATCCACAACAAATATTTTTATATTATTATATTTACCATAATAATATAAATTATCTCCATCTTTTTTAACAAAATCAATAAAAGGTATATGTTGTTCACCTACTACTAAATATTTATATTGGCTTATTTGATTATCAATATAATTATCATAATCAATATAATTATACTTATCTAATATTTCTTTTATATTAATATCTTTATAAACTTTACATTTATTTATATTATCTAATGATTTTATAAACACAGAATCTATAATAGATGGTGTAGATTGTTCTAACATATTTTCATCATCTAATTTATATACAAACTTATATTTAAATAATGTTTTTGTATGTGATATGTTTGTTAATGGTTCAAAAGATATGCTTTCATCATCTTTCAATTTATGAAGAATTTTGTGTAAATTTTTGATTTTTTCTTGATATCTTATCTTTACTTCTTCTGGTAAAGAATCTAAATAATTACTCATATATACATGTATTTTTTTATTTATAGGGGAAAAAC
>Ga0307928_10004526_pt1 | contig 10544 bp, 24 predicted proteins | sample AceLakmetagen232_FD_201815 | JGI IMG/M metagenome (GOLD analysis project Ga0307928, IMG submission 201815) | Saline water microbial communities from Ace Lake, Antarctica - #232 | ecosystem: Environmental > Aquatic > Non-marine Saline and Alkaline > Saline | place: Antarctica: Ace Lake...
ATTGTGAAAATAATAATTTAACTTCTTTGCCTGAATTACCAGATACATTAGAAAGATTATATTGTGAAAATAATAATTTAACTTCTTTGCCTGAATTACCAGATACATTAGAAAGATTATATTGTTCTATTAATCCATTTAAAGAACCAATAAAGAAAGAAATAATAGATAAATTTAAATTAAAAAAATTATACACAAAAGAAAGTATTAATTTGTTTAAGTCATATGAATTTCAGAAAGAATTTTTAGATAGAACAGGAAGATACATGGACATAGAAGAATGGATATTACCAGAAATAAAAAAAGAATTTAGTTATCTATATGATAGCGAAGAAATAGGACTATTATGAAACATTTAAGAATGTATAATGAATCAAATCACTCAAAAAACTTTGTAATAAATGAAGTTATTGATGATGAAATTGATATTTGGGATATTGAAACATCTATAGCTAGTTGTACTTATGATAAATTTATTGATGTTTATTTTAATTATTATGATTATTTTAGAAAATTTATTTATATAAGAATAGATAGTATATACACAAAAGTAATAGAAAGATTGAAAAGTCAAAAGAAACAAAGTTGGTTTGATTTGAGAAGGGCAGTATTATATACTGATATATATTTAAATATATTTAAGAGATTTAAAATACAAAGATTATTACAAGATAAATTAATAGAATTGTTTGAAGAGAACCCAATAGATTTCAAATATTATATTGAAAGAGAAACAACAGATGATTATATAATGAAAAAATTAGACTGGATGGTTGATTCAGATGAAATAGGATTACTATGAGAAATTTACAAACATATGAAGGATTTTTAGGATTTGGTAATAATAATTATGTAATATATTATATAATGAAACATTTTACTACCAAGAATACTGCCAAGAATACTGGTTATTCTAAAACTTATTCTTATAGTAAAGATTCTAGTTTTGTTCTTAAAGCAAAGAATGAAGAAGATGCTAAGAATAAATTTGAAGAGTTAATGAACATTACTAATGTTAATGGATATCCATCATCTAAATATGAAATTATTGGTATAAAAAGAACAAAAAGTAAAATAATATTAAATGTTCCATCATTGGTAGGTGATATTGATAATAAAGAAAAAGAAAGATTGAAATATTTATTAGATTCTAAAAATACTACAAATGATGATATGTGTGGTGCAGTAATATATTTATCATCACAGTCTGAGTTTAATAAATTTGATTATCTTGATATGATATTAGATAAAATGGACAAAGATAAATGTATATATGATGATCAATTTGATAAGAATCCTACTGAAATGGCTATACTTAAAAATAATATAAAATTATTAGATTATCTAATTGATAAAGGGGTTAGATTAAAAATACCAAATATAATCTCAAAAACAGAACAAAAAGAAGTATTATCGTTATTGAAATCGTATGATTTCCAAAAGAAATATATTGAAATGAATCCAACTTGGTATAATGATATTTCAGATAATATATTAAGAGATGATATAAAAACAGAATATGAACATTTATTAGATTCTGATGAATTAGGATTACTCTAACTGGGAAATACTATAAAAAATATTAATATATAAAATTATGAAAACAATAAGAACATTTGAAGCATTTAAGGGCAAAAAACCAAAAAAAGAAAAGATTGAATTAGATCTTTCGGGACCAGATGGTAATGCATTTTCTGTTATGGGATTAGCTAAAAATTTAGCAAATCAATTAGGTTATACTGAAGAAGAAAAACAACAGTTAATGGATGATATGAAATCTTCTGATTATGATAATTTAATACAAATATTTAATGATAAATTTGGTGATTTTGTTGATATTTATGGGTATAAAGAATAAATGAAATATATAAAATAAATGAAATATATAAAATCATATAAATTATTTGAATCATATTTGAAAGGTGGTAGACAACCATTATATCATATAACTAGATATTTAGAAGATATATTAAAAGATGATATATTGAAAGTTAGTAGTACAGCAGATCATGAAAATGCTATATGTTTTACTCGTTCATCTACATATAATGGAGATAATACAATTGATTATAGATTGGTTTTAGATGATGATAAATTAAGAAAAGATGGTTATAATATTGTTCCTTATGATGAACAAATGAATTATGTTAAAAATGCTTTAGGTAAAGGTTATCATAAAGATAAAAGAGTAAAAGGTAAGTCAAAAGTAAATTATAAATGGAGACCACCAAAACATAAATTGGATATACCAAAAGTAGAAGATGAATATGGTGAATTTAATTTAGAATATGAAGAAAGATTATATAAAGATATTGGTGAATTGGGTAAGTATTTGATTGCAATAGATATATCAGTAGATATTGATAAGAAAATGGAATATATGTTAGTAGATTATATAAAAAAATATCCCAATATCAAAGTTATCAATATAAGTCAAGATAAGCCTTGGTATAGGGAAGAAGAATATGATTTAACAAAACATTTGATTCCTTCTAAAAGAAAATTAGTCTCTCAAAAGACTACCTAATTTGAAACATTTTTCATAAACATTTCTAGTAAATAGTTTGTTTTCAATAGCAACCAATTCCAATTCTTTAATTGTGATTTTGTTTTCTTGAAATTTAATGATGCTCTCATTAACTTTTTCGTTATCGTTTGATTTTAAGTAATCTATATAATCAGTCATGATTTATGTTTAGTTTTAGTTTGTCTCAGTTTGTTAATACAAATATACAACAAAATAATTAAATTAAAAAATTATATCTAATATAATTTATATCTTCTTTAAAATTATTTAATGAAATTCTCTTAATGGTTTTTGTTCAGCTTTCTTATATTTATTGTCAAATTTAAGTAATAATTCTTCTAAATGAAATTTTTCTTTCTCTATGTTTATTAATTCTTTCTCCATGATTATGAATTTTTCTTTATCATGAAATTTCAATCCAATAATATTTATACTGTTTTTGTATTCAGTCATAGATTTTGATATTTGTATGGCTTTATCTAATAAAAACCTATACCTATCAAAAACTTCATCCTTTTTGATTGTTATATTCTCAAGATAAGCACATTTTCTGCCCCATCTTATTGATTCTGTTCTTCCGTCACTCATATATTAGTTTTTTATCAAATCCTTGTTAAATTTTTAAATTCTTATCCAATCTATCACTATCATGCTTTTCTAAAAATTTTCTATAATGTTCCTGTTTAGTATATAAATATTTCATATTTATTTGAGTTTTAAGTATGTGTCTTTATCAATTCTTAATTTCTCTGGTATACTGATATCATTTTTTACTAAATAATATGCATTTTTTTTATCACCTTTATCATTTAAATAATTTTTTGATTTTCCTGTTAATATAATGAAATCCTTAAAATATTTTCTATAATTATTATAAAACTTTATTTTCTTATCATCAACTTCACCTATAGAATATATATTGAGTTTCTTTTTCTTAATATATTCTAATATAATGAAAACTACTTTCCCCATTACTTCTAAGAATTCGTTTTTATCAACTAATTCATCAAATTTTTCACCAAAGCCATTTTCTGTTAATGAAAAAAATATAGTAGGTATATTATTTATATCTGTATAATCACTTAATTTTTTACCATTTGATAATTTTTCATCATTCTCTGTGGTTATTTGAAAATATACAGAATATGATACATTATTATTTGATAAAAATGAATATGATAATATTTTATTTTCTATATTACTTATAGAAAATTCTGTCGATAATATATTGAAATCAACCTCATTTAAGTAATCTAAATATTTTAATGATTTCATAATTATATAATTTAATCCCAAAAATCCTCAGTATCATCTTCTGTTTCTATTTTAGTTACTTTAGTTGTGATTGGTCCATTTTCAACAGTTTTTATAACCTTTTCAACAGGATTTTCTTCATTGAAGCCATCCATAGGAAATTCATTTACAGAGGTTTTGATTTTATCAACTAAATCTTTATTGATAGATTTTGAAATATTTTTTTCTATAGTTTTTTGGACTTGTTCCTCCATTGTAATTGTTTTGGAACCATCGTCTTTGACTCTACTAGTATTAAAGTCATTCTTTGATTTTGTTCCACATTTACAAGATATTTTCTCTACTTTTTTCTCCAATGTCTCTAATCTATTTAATAATTGCTTATATTCTTCTGGTGTCATTTCTATTTCTTCTTCTTTTTTTACCTCTTTTTTAGGTGTTGTTACTCTTGGTTTTCTTGGTGTTTTTGGTTTAGATACTTTTAAAAATTTCTTATTCTCTTCAATCTCTTCATCTGTGAGCTTGTAATTCATTATGAGTAATTCTTCTCCCATAGTGTTTTTGTTTTCGGAGAAACTGGCTGAACTTCTGAAGAACTTTTTAGAAACCCAAGTATATTCATCCTTTGGTAAGATCTGTTCTAATTCTGGGAACCAATAGTATGATAATGCCCACCTTGATTTTGTTTTTTTTAATAAATTTAATAATCTTATATGTGTATCGTGAGTGAAAGTATCTTTGACTCCATACCATCCGGCTCGTCTATCATCATCACTTTCATAGGGTGGGTCTACATAATAGAAGGTGTCATTGCTATCATATTTTCTAATTATTACTTCAAAATCTTCATTATGGACATCGGTTATTTTATCTAATTTGTCATGATAATCTTTCTTTTTTAATTTGTTTACAAGTGCTGTTATTTTTGGTTTATTATTTGTTGATATTGGAGAACAACCGCAAGATCTTGGAAATATTCCATTAAAAGCAGATGTAATAAGGAAAGCATATTGAACACCTGCATCAAAGTCAGGTCTGTTTTGTGGAGGATTATCTAAAAAATTTCCTTCGTTTTTATCATGTTTATATTTATAATATATTTTTTTGTAGAATTCTCTACACTCATCTTTTGTTGTTTTGTCTGTATATAACCAGCCGCCAGGTGCTAGTGCTTCTTCTATTTTAGGTAAAAATGTTTTATATTCTCTTAAACATGCATAAAGGTTAGCCATATGCGCATTATAATCATTATACGAAATTTTATCCAATTCAGGGAATTTGTATTTTGGGTTCATATACACCCACATTGCTCCACTAAAAGGCTCGGCAAACTTTTTTATGTCTCTTGGTATGAACTGATTTATAAATTCGACCATTTTAAATTTTGCCCCAAAATATGATATCATTGATTGTTAATTAGTTATGTTTTATTCCATTATTAGAATTTAATACTTTTAGTTAAATTTAGATCCTTTGTTTAAGTTTCCTTCATAAATTATTCCATCTATTTCTCTTGTAGTTGCCCATAATGGTTGTAGATTATTTAATGCACATACAATGGATACATCTGTGTCATTATCAAATATACTTACAGGTATTATGTGATCTATATGCCATTCTGTGCCATAATTATCCCAATTCATTTGTGGTAGAAAATTATTTTCAATATATTCTTTTAATTCTAATGCAGAATATCCTAATAAATTAATTGTTTTATCTTCTTTCTTTTTACCAAGTCTTCTCATAGCTGTTGCTAATATTTGTCTCCATATAAATTGATGTTTATTTGTAAATTTGAATGTATTATGGTAATATTCTCTTTGTTGTTTATTTACTTTTGCTCTATTATTTTCAACATATCTATTCCTACTTATTCTATTCTTTATTAATAATTCATCATAATTTTCAATATATATTTCACGTTTTCTTTCATTTGTACAATCTTTGCATTTATTGATATACCCGTCAGTTCTTCTATTGGATTTAGTATATCTATCTAATGTTTTAAAATTATTACATTTATAACATATTTTACCACCATTTATTTTTAATAATAATCTACTTATTTTACGAATTCTTATTTTTAATTTTTGTTTCTTTTTATATAATTCAGGATTAGTGTCTATTAACATTGGTGTTTCTGTACCATATCGTTCAATATTTGTTCTATTGTTTTTGTGAGTTCTCGAACATTTTAGGCAAGTATAAATATTATATTTATTGTAATTATTATAATATTTTTGTATAGAAATATTTGATTCTTTTCCACATATATCACATTTGACATCAATTCTTTTTTGTGAACCTTTTAATACATCATCAATATCTATTTCAGTAATTTCTCCATATTTAATATTATATCCTTTGTTTTTATAATATTTAATATTTTTATTATTTACTTTTATTTTTATAATCTTAGTTAATATCATCCCCCTTTTAATAATTTTTTCAATTCTTCAGAACCGATAACTTTTTTAAGGTCTTCCAGTATTAAATATTCTACATATCTTGATTTGTTCCCGAAAAGTTCATTCATATAGTCATCAAGTTTTCTATCTAATGTAAAGTTGATAACTCGTTTAGTATTATTTGACATATTTATTAGGTTTCTTTATTATTATATATAAAAATATTAAAGTCAAAATAGGATAAAAACAGGAAAATAATAAGAAATTTTTTAAAGAATTAAAAATTAGGTTCAATATCTTTTCCTCTATTCTTCATGTCTTCACGTATAAGGTTTTCAATATATTTAGACCTTTTCTTACCATCTAATTGTTTATCAAATAGTTCTAATATATCTTTATCTATTGATACGCCAATAGAAATCTTCTTTTGTTCTTCTTTTAGTTTTTTTCTACTCATATTAATTTTTTAATTTAAAGTTTGCCCATATACCATCAAATGAGCCTAGCCATTCACATAAGTGTCCTACTTTAGTTTTATCACCAATTATATAATCTGTGTTTTCTGGTAGAAATTTCATTATTTTATCTAAATCTTTCTCATAAAATATTATGTGTGCATTATTCATTATTTTGTTATCTTTTTTATAAGTAAATCTTGTTTCTTTGTTTTCGATGTATCCGCCTTCACAACATTGTATTGTTTCGATATTATTATCCCATAATTTCTGGATTAAAGATGATATACCTATGTCTATTTCGGTATTTTTCATCATTACTTTTTTATGTATTTTGTTTTTCATATCTATTTCAATATTCTTTCCAATTTTTTCTTTCTAATATCCATCAATAAACATGGGTATGTATTTTCCATAAAATCTCTTATATAATATATAAAACATTTTTCTTTTTTGTATTGATTGCAATCAACATAACAAGAATCATAACCGTTATTCATATATGATTTGTATGGTATTTTTTCATTAATATTACCATTAATAAATGATATGTTTTTATATTGTTTAGGTTTATAATGTTCAAAATAAACTATCATTTCAATATTCTTTTTAATTTTTTCTTTCTAATATATACATTATACATATTATCTATTATTTCTTCATCAACTGACCATAAATCAAGTAATAATTCTTTTCTTTTTTCTGTTAGTCCCCATCCACTATGACATATATCAGAATCATGTCCAGTTGTTTCTTCGAATGTTTCACAAACAGAATTCCTCATAGGTGAATCTGCACCTTGTTCCAATTTATCTCTTGTAGTTGGTCCTATAATTGTCATCCAATATTCTTTTTTCATTTCAATATTCTTTTTAATTTTTTGTATCTTAATTCAGGCGATGTATATATTCCTTCATATGCACCTTTACCAATATCTACATAAGCACTAATAAATTCATAATCATCAACAATACCATTTATTGAAGTTCCTGTTCCTTTAGATATAAATGTATATGTACCAATATTCTTTTTTAATAATTTTCCTAAATCATTATTTAATGGGGTTATATCAATCATTAATCTATTTAAATTATCAATAAATAGATTAGTTATGGTAAAAGATGCTTTTGATAATGAAATATCAAATTTATCTGTTTCTCCTATTTCTACTTTCTTTCTCATAATACCATAGCATCTTCTTTTTTTATTAGTAATGTATAATCTCTCTTTTTTGTTTTTCCTATATAATAGTCATCATCTTCAAACACCACTTCAAACATTTCATGTTTTTTGTATAATGAGAATGGTCCTTTTTTATTATATTTTGTGATTTTTATTTTTTTATTTTCGATCATTTTTTTAATATTCTTTTTAATTTTTTTTCTCTTTGTTGATATGTATCTATTGCTTTTTTAATATATTTTGCTTGATTTTCTTTTTGTTCATCACTACCATATGTGCAGCAGTATTTGCAACCATATGATGAAAATGGATCAATACAAGAACATCTTGGATCACAAGGTTCTTCTAAATATTTACAAGGACATGTCATTTCAGTATTCTTTTTAATTTTTTCAATCTATCAAGGTTATTAAATTTGTTGAGAATAATGAGTTTTTCTTTTATTTTCTTCATTAGAAAATCCTGTAGTGGTTCATAATCATTTTTATCTTCATCCCATTCTCTTTCATTTTCATCATCAGTCTATATAACATTATCTATAAAAGTTATCCAATTACTAAACCCATTACTATGAAATGTTAAAAATGCAAATGTTGAATCATCACCTAAAAGATATACTATATCACAGTTTATATCAAATATAATTTTATTTTCATTTACCATTTAATATTCTTTCTAATTTTTTTGTTCTATAATATTTTGTTAATACTTTATCTCTTGTCATCCAAAACAATTTACCAAGTATATCATAATTTATTTCTTTTACTATCTCATTACTAAAACAAGAAGCTAAATCATCCAGATTATCATATTTTGTTTCTTTAGGCATAAATTTTTTCTTATATGCTTCAAGATATTCATCTTCATTTTCATATTTAAGGAATAATTCTAATTGATCATTTATCATTTCCATTTATTTTATAATTCTATCCAATTTGTTTTTCCTTATATATTTTTTTAATTCTACATCACTTCTAAGATAATCTATATCATCAAAATCAAAGTATGTTTCGGTTTTTATAATAATTTCATCATCATAATCATAATTAATAAATGATGATATTAATTCTTTTTTATTAAATACACAACCTTTATAGTATATATAATGTTTTTTTTCATTAAGTTCAATTTCAACACATATATTAAATTTACCCAACTTTAATAAATCATTTAGTGGCACAATATTGCCTTTGTGTTGATTTATATTAAATATAATACTATTTTCACTCATACCTTTTATGTAGAAGTTTATTGCATTATCTAATTCCTCATCACCGCTTTCAATATTGGCATCAATGTTATAGGTTCTAATAGGATTAATGTCTGTCCGTAATCCTGGTGGATAATGTGGTAATTTAGCCATTTAATATTCTGTTTAATTTTTTTTCTCTTAATATATTTATATATCGCCATCCTATTTTACTATCAATGAATTCATTAAATAATAATGTTGGACTATCTAAATCAATTTGTTTATCAATATACATCGTATATGCAACATGTTCATTATATAAATATTTAACATTTTCTAAGTAACTCATAACAAAACTCTCTTTAATTTTTTCTTTCTTAGGTATTGTTTATATTCATGTAATGTTTCTTTTTGATAGGATTTTGTTAAATCAATATCATTTACTCTTTTTTTCATGAATTTTTTAATTTGTTCTTTTTGCCATTCTTTTTTTGCTTTATTCATTGAATTTATTTCTAATCTTTCAATAAATATTTTTTCACATAACTCAAAAATTTCTTCATTTTCTGGAAATAAAGCTTTGTCATCGCCAGTATTTAATGTTATCCACGGGGTTGGAGTTTGTGAGAAAAAATATACTAATTCTATATGATATCCAAGTTCAGGATAATGTTTCATAAGAGTTTCATATAATTTTTTATAATTCCCCTTTGCTCTGGTATGTCCAATATCACTATCATATAAAGTCATATATGTATTGGAATTAATATAATTTATTAGTTTTGCAAGTTTTTCTCTTCTTTTATTCCATTTCATTTAATACTCTCCTAAGTTTTTTATCTCTTAATAATCTTTTTATATATGGGTGATTTACTTCACCAATCTTTACCAATTCAGTCAATAAATCTGCACCAAGAGGTATTCTTTCTTCCATATCATCAAATACTGCTTTATCTATTATATTATTTTGGCAATATTCTCTTAAATCTTTTCTTGTAGTTAAATTCTCAACCCATGAATATGCAGGTGTACTATATGAAGTATATGATAAAGCATCTGAGTATATTGATGTATCAGTATGTGGTGTTGTTATACCAGAAATTGTAATAGGATTACTCATTTTTTGTTATTATTTTTATAACTCTTTCAAGTTTATTTTCTCTTATTTTTCTTATATGTTCTTTCAATGTTATAAATTGGTTTGCATCCCAACCAGAAGTTTTAGATATAGAATAAATTTTATATTTTTCATATTGTATCATGTAATGACCAAAATTCCGTTGATCATATGTACTAAGAGGATCAATTCTCACAATAATATCTCCAGTTTTCATATTGCTATGTAATGTATGTTTTGTTAGAATTAATGTGTTTTTCATTTCAATAATTTTTCTAATTTATCTTTCAATTCAATGATTTCTTCTTTGCTTAATTTTACATATACTTCCTCTTCATTATAATATTTTACTGTTAATTTTACTTTACTTGATTCTTTTTTAAAATGGTCAGAAATATTTATAGATAAT
>Ga0307928_10004528_pt1 | contig 10543 bp, 14 predicted proteins | sample AceLakmetagen232_FD_201815 | JGI IMG/M metagenome (GOLD analysis project Ga0307928, IMG submission 201815) | Saline water microbial communities from Ace Lake, Antarctica - #232 | ecosystem: Environmental > Aquatic > Non-marine Saline and Alkaline > Saline | place: Antarctica: Ace Lake...
GGTTTGTAGGACGTTCGTTTTGCCATGTGCGAACGGATTTGGGATTATTTGGAAACTCTCACTTTTCATTGATTTTCGCATGGTCTTAGATAATCGGCTCACCGAATAACTATCTGCGTCATTTACTGCGTCAATTCAGATAAACCAAACTCTCACTTTTCGCGATGAAAAAAACATTGTTTTATATCGAAACAGACCAACCCCCATCAGCTCGCTCACTCATTCTTCGCTCACTCGCTTTCCACAGAATAGCTCAGCTAAGCACAGAATCGCCAGCTGAGGCTTGTTGCTACTGCTAAGTTGTCCTAAGCATTTTAGGGCTTCGCGTTTGCTCAGCCTAAGCTTGCAAGCTTGCCAGCCAGTCGGCTTGCTTGCACCTAACAAAAGCGTAAGAAGTCTTTGCTCACTCGCAAAGACCGCTTCGCTGTTCTTAGACTTTTGGCAAAGCTCAGCTCTGCACTCAGCCCCATTAGGGCTGGCAAGCCAGCCAGATCTAATTATCTCAACCCCCCCAACCCCCCCGCTTCACTCGGGGGGGCAGAAGAAGAAGAAGATTTACGCTCCAATCGAATTTAAACGCCTCCCTGTCACCCCGAAAATCCAGCAAAAGACATCAAAAAAGACATCAAATTTGGTTAAGATTTGGTGCGTGAGTGTTAGATTGATATAAACCATTGTTTGCTTCATCGAAGAAAGCAAAGCAAAGCCAGCTTACCACCACACGTCAGTCCCCCACACGCTCGTCTCGTCCCACACCCAGCTAAACCCACAGCCCCAGCCAAAGAGCGTGCATGCAACCCTCTGCAAGACCGCAGCATCAAGACCACGAGCCTGCCACTTATGATAAATTATAAGTCTTTCGAGATCTGTTTTCTTTTTCCAAAATTCCTCGGCATAAGCAATATAAAAGTGATGATAGAAAGAAGGGACGCCATCCATGAGCGCCTTAACTTTAGATTCCAACTCAACAGCCGAGGCGAAATAAGAAGTTTGCTTTTTGACAGCGAGGGCTTTTGTATTTTCGTAACCCTGAGCAATAACTCCGGCCTGTAACTTAGCCTCATATTTTTCCTTTCTTCCCATCAACCAATCAAGAAGACCAAAAACTTAAACCTTTGTTTTTTCAAAAAGAGATAGGGAAAGGGTGCCGCCCCCCCCTGCACCGCCAGTCCATCCCGAGCATAATTATAAATATCTCAAAATCTTAGAATGAGCATGGGGCGAAGAATAGAGAAATTTAAGAAAAAGCTTGATGGGGCTGTAAGGGGCAAGCTCTTTGATGCGCAAAAAGAGCAGATGGTTGCGAATGAAACGCAGCCGACAAAAGACCTCGTGGAAATCGAGCTCCAAGTAAAAGAGATCTGCGACGGAGAGCCGACGATCTTTCTCCCCTACTACATTATTTTCGGAAAAGAGATCTACTCAAAAGCAAACAAACATAAAGGCAAAGCGTTTTATAATGAGGTAATGATTTTAGAGGATAAGTGGGAAGCGAGAGGGCTAAATCCACATCTTTGTGAAATTATTAAAAACATTTGGGGCATACCGATTCCCGGAGAGCTAATATTCAGGCTGGATATTTCGGAGCTCGATGGCCCCGACCTACTAAGCTAAACATGGGACTAAAACACACAACAATAAAAGCAGCCGGGCAGAAATTATTTGCCGTCGCTGATTGGAACGCTGACCATGTCGCCGACGGGGTTGTAGTGCCAAACCTAAATGCCGATATGTTAGACGGCCATCATTACGTTGCTCCAATAGTTTACTTACTAAGAGATGGTTCTAATGCAAATCAAGATATACATATTGCTCCTGGTTGGTCTTTTTATGCAGATGGTCTTTATGGAGGAAATATTTTTGCTACTGGTAGAGTTGAAGCACCTCTTTTAAAATCAACAGATGATATAACTGCTACAAATGACATAACTGCAGGAGGTAGATTTTTTGGGAGTGATGGGTCATTAGCTAGTCCAACATATAGTTTCGCAAGTCATACTTCTGCTGGGATGTATGCTTCTTATTTATATCTTTCTTTCTCACAACAAGGACATCAAATGATGCAAATAAGAGGCACCAAGATTAATCTGTATGGGGATTTAGATATGAATGACCAGCCTATTTATGGAACAACTTATATCAGACCTGAAAATGATAATGCTTATGATTTAGGTAGCACATCTCTCCAATATAAAGACCTTTATTTAGGCGGAAAGATAGACCTCGGCACTAACACAATCGTAGACGCTGATGTTGGAAACTGGAACACTCACATAGCAGATAATTCTCAAGCCCATTCAGATTACTTAATTAATAATGGGGATGATAGCACAAGCGGGACTTTAACTGCTGCAGGATTTATATCAACAGGGGATATTCACACAACAGGGTCGGGAGATGACTTATGGCTTGGAAATGCCGCTCAAGGTTCTGCTAAGTTTAGAGCTTATGCAAGTGGGAATCTGGTTGCTCACGGAGCTGCACAGCTTGGAAATCTAAAACTAAGCGATGGGATGGGTTTTAAGTTTTCTGAAGGTTATGCTCTTAATGTCCTTGCTATTCAAGGGCAAGAAACAAACCGTGACCCTCTTTTTGCTCTATATCCTTATGATGATGATGGTTCTGATTATACACGAATTACTCTAAATAGTATTGGACCACCAAATCAATACACAAACAGGCAAATGTTATCTTTACATTCTGGGACAACTGCAACTGGAGTATGTTCATTATACACTTTTGCGTCGGGAACAGGGGTGGTTCCCAATCTAAACATATATACGTGGGAGAATTCAAACCAACTTTATTTAAAGAATGATGGAAATGTTGGAATTGGAACAACCCCAGCAACATCGGGAGCATTAGATATAAGCTCAACAACAGGGGCTTTAATTGTCCCAAGAATGACGACCGTTCAAATGAACGCCTTAACCGCAATTAATGGGATGATAATTTATGACATAACCTTAACGAAGTTTATGTTTTATGAAAATGGGACATGGCAAGAAGCAGTAAGTGGAGGAGCTTCTCAATTATCTGATTTATCAGATGTGGGAGTAACAACACCTACGAATAGAAATGTCTTAGTTGCCGACGGTGATAGCTGGGAAAGTAGAGAAATAGTAGAAGCAGATGTTTCTGATTTTGGAAGCTATATTGAAACCACTCATCCGGCAAATAATATCACCCCCCAAGACATAACAGATATAGGTAACCTCTCAGGCACAAATACCGGCGACCAATCTTTAACAGGTTTAGTCCCATACACGGGAGCAACTGGTAATTTGGATTTAGGGACTCATAACATCATCACCGCAAGTTTAGAAATTAAGGATGAATATACACTACCAATCGCCGATGGCTCTGACGGGCAAGTCTTAACCAGCGACGGGGCAGGTGCGATTGGTTGGGAAACTCCGATAGTGTATACAGAACAGACTTATCACGAGCTAAACGATGGAAGTCCCAACTACGATTTAATCTCAATAAGCCCCGGTGCACATGCTACGTGGACGAGCATTGACCTTACTGCTTATGGTATAGATGAGGGCGATGTAGTCGAATTGGCGTTCACCAATAATCACGATACATACACGCGGCATGCTGGTGCAAGAACGGTCGATTCAAATACAGACCGAGCTTCCCCATTGCGTGTTTGGGCGACTTTAACAGAACACGTAGTCGTCGGTACTGGGGATTGTATAGAAATATATGAAGAAGATGATGATCGAATAACCACACAGATTTTAGGTTACTGGCACTAAAAGATGAAGCGAAATAGCGAAAAAAAACCAACAACTGCTAAGAATTGTGAAATAGATAATTATAAATAATCTCAAATCTTTAGGAGATGGTTAAAATGGAGGAAAATTAATCAAATGGTAAAATCATCTGCTGATCGTCTTAACAAATATACTGCTAAGATCGTCGGTGATGTTGTAAAAAACCGAATTGACGCACAAAAGGACTTTATGGTCGCAAATGCAGGCGCTCACTTCGATGCTCTTGCAGAGCTCGAAGCGAAGGTTGCTACTTATTGTGACGGGAACAATATTAACGTAATGTTAAAGCCGTTCTATATGTCTTTGTGTCGAAAGGTTTACAAGTTGATGAACACGCATACGGGCGGTACGCTTTTGGCGGAAGTTTGTATTGCAGTTCAAGCATGGTCTACTCGAGGATTAGGCGAGGCTCACTCTATCGCTTGCATCTTGGAAGCTAACGGCTACAACGCATCGACCTGTACTTCTGCTTAATTGCAGGGTGCTTGACATGAGCTCGGGGAAGCTCAACATTTTATTTTTTATTTTTTATTTTCCCTAACTAAATCCAATGGAGATCAAAAATGGCGGAACTTGAATTAAAGGCACAGATTGCCGAGGCTGAAAAAGCGGTTAATGAAGCTGAGGAAGCTATCGCAAAAGCGAAGATTGCTGGGATTGATACGGCAGAGCTCGAAGCTGAGTTAGAAGAACAGAAAGCAGCTCTCGCAAAATTGAAAGAAGCATACGCCTAATTTCTTATGGCATGGTGGAATAAAGCATGGAGCGCGGCGAAGTCTGCTGTTAGTAAGGCTGTAACTTTGGTTAAGAAAGCGACGAAGACAGTCGTAAAAACTATTTCTAAGGCTGTTAAGAAAGTCTCGTCGTCGGTAAAAAAGAGTTATTCTTATGTTAAAAAATCTGTTTCTAAAGCTGTGAAGAAGGTTGCGCCTAAAATAAAGGCAGCAGCGAAGACAGTTGCGGAAAATATTATTGTTTTGGTTAAGAAAGCAGAGGAGAAGATCACCGGGGCAAAAGATTTTATTAAGAGAGATGCTGAGATGGAGATTGAAATTGCGAGCCAGAAATTAATAGACGCGGAAGATTCCGGGGATAAAATAGAGGCGGAAAAAAGAGAAGCCGAACTTGTGAAATTACAAGAAGCGGAAAAAGAGAGAGTAATCGAAGCAAATAATATAATCACTAAGGCCGCAAAAATCAAAATTCCTTTCTTAAAAGTTTTTGATCCAACAAAGGTTTTCTCGTTATGGGAAAACGTCACCGGGAGAAAATTGACGGGCGAGAATATGATTGAGGTTGCAGGCCATATCGCAGATTGGATCATCCCAGTAAACGCGATCTCGAAATTAATGACTGGGAAAAATATCGATGGAGAGCCGGCGGAATTTGGCGGGGGAAACGATTGGATTGATTTATCCACAGGCCTTCTTATGTTTGTGCCGATTGGGAAAGTGGGGACTGTTGTCGGGAGGCTTGGAGCAAAAGGCTATATCAAATTATTCGCAACAAAGACCGACGACGCTGTGAGGATCTTTAAACTTCTGAATGTGGATGATCAGGCAAAACTTTTAAGAGGCCTTACTAAGACCGACGACGGAGTTAAGGTCGTGAATAGACTTTTGGCTAATAAAGCATTACATAAAACTCTCGTTAATCCGACGCTGAGCATAGTAAACCGGCACATACGAGATAAAATTCTTATTGGCTCTGGGTTTTCTAAAGTCATAAGATTGGCAACAAAGCCAAAGACGATTCTGTGGGGATTGACCGGAATGTTGGGAACGATCGGGATGGCTTACAGCATAACTTTCGGAACTGAATGGTTTGCGAAAGAGGGATTGTGGGAATTGATTGATTTTCCCCTCGGTGATAGGATGAGGGATTATAGATTTGAGCCGACAGCAGAAAAGGCAGCGAGGATCCAAAAGGATATCGACATGTTAGAAGCTGTTATGCCGAGAGCTCAGGAGTTAGTTCGGGGTATTGCGTGGTTGTGGCCATTCACAAAAGCCGCATGGCTTTCTTGGGCGGACGGAATTAAGTTTGAGCTTCAACAGAGGAAAGATGAATTTGCGGAGATCGTTGTGCCGGAATTAATCGAACTCCCGGAAGAGATTGAGAGTGAGGTTAGAGATATTATCGACGGCGATACGATTGACGTGAGCTTGGATGGATTTGTAAACGGGTCACCTTTTAAACTTCCGCAGTATGCAAAAACAGGCCACGCGAGAATAAGGATCGTCGGGATAAATAGCCCGGAGAAATCACCAAAAGGCGAGATCACTTGCACCGGGATAGAAATTGTAAGCGTTGAGAAGAAGTGGGCTGACGAAGCAAGAGAGAGACTTTTGCCTCTAAACGATAAGAAGGTGACTTTAAGGATTGATCCGGATAATAAAATAGATACGCACGGGCGAATCTTAGCCGTCGTCGAGAGAAATGGTGAGGACATCGGACTAAGGCAAATTATGGAAGGTCTTGCTTGTTATTATTTTCGTGAAGAACATAAGTTTGTAGATGATGATGTTTATAGTGAAGAAACTTTTAAAGCAAAAGAGGATGGCGTCGGAATGTGGAAAGGGTTGGAAGACGTCGAGAGAGAGGAAGATAAAATTAAGATCCAAATTAAATCATCGCCATCAAACGCAAAGTTATTCCTCGACGATGTTTCTCTACATCACAACACGCCGTCGGATGAGATTGAGCTAAGCGACGTTATTCATTTGTTTACACCCGGCCCTCATATCCTCTCAGCAGAGAAGGGCGGAATTTCAGCGATGAAGGATATTGAAATAGAGAAAGGTGATAATGGTGAGATTGAGCTCATACTTGAAACTGCGCCGATTATTGCAGAAGTCCCTGAGGAAGTCGTCCCTGAGGAAGTCATCCCGGAAGTCCCGGAAGAAGCGCCACCAATTACAACAATCGCATATACGGCAGCGCAAGAGTGGGCGATGAAAGAAGCGTTTGGAAAGATTTGGGATTTAACAAAAGGCACGGAAGTAATGAGCAAGCTTGAAAGGGAAGTTTTGATTGAGAGTTTCGGATTGTATACCAATGAGCAAAAGATGGCCTTATTGCCTCTATGGACGGACTTAGAAATTTTGACAGCCGGGGCGGAAATGTTGAGCAAGGCTGAATTTTTAGATTTATTATCTAAACATCAAATTGAGATGGAGATATGAATGGCGGCTTTCGTGAACATAGTAGGTTTTCCCGCAGGAGCGAAGGTTTTTATCGACGGCAAAGAGATTGGCACAACACCTATTTATTATCACATGTTAAAGTGGGGGAAATATCGGATTGTCGTCGAGAAAGAAGGTTATATTCCGGAAATCAGAGAGGAGTTTGTTATTTTTTCGACAGACAGAAAGAAAACGATGGTTTACAATCTAAGTAAGATCGGAGCTCCCGAATTTGGGGGTGCATAAATGCCAGAGATCAGCTCGATACCTTATGAAAATGCTGAGGATCTAAAAACTTTTCTTTATGATAACTTTTACTCAACCGAGCATATCGAATTAACAACGATCGGGACGGGGTTTTTATATAATCTTCTTGGGGAAATGAGATTAACAACTGGGGCAACGGCGAGCTCTTGGTGCATGACCAACTATGACATCGCGAGTTTTAATCCGCTTTATGCCGAGGCTGTTTGGAAAGCTTATGCGAGCTCGATGGACGGCTGTTTTGTTTTTTGGGGCTTTAAGGAAACCTTAGGCGTGCCAACTTTCGACATGATCGAGAGCCATGCCGGGTTTATGATTGAGGATGGGAAGATCTATGCGAGTGTGGCTGATGGTGATGAGCAGCAAAGAGTAGAGCTGATTGGGATTGACGCGTCGAGGGTTGAGAATTACAAAATCGAGTATAATAGATTTTTCGTCGAGCCGTTGCCGTTGGTTGAGGAGCAGTTAGGGCTTCCGGGTATACTGACGACTTTCCCGACGATAATAAGGGAATGGGTTGAGATAACCCAGCTTACAAATTACCCGCCGAAAAATGAAGCCCACTACATCGTGCAATATATCGAGAACGGAAAAAACAACTTAAACAAAAAGCTAACTTTCAACAGATTTATATATCGGGAGGTCTATGCAGATTAGAGATGGTTAATGAAATGAAGGTCGAGCTCGGTGGAGTGAAAGAAGGAATGGGGGGGAATCCGGTTTATGAGTATATTAAGAAGGAAGACATACAGGCCGCTTTCCGAGATGCTTTGGTTGTTGCCTTCGCCAGTATAACCGAGCAGCTCGATACTCTGATAAATCTTTATGCTGCAACCGCTCCGTCAAGCCTGTGGGTTTGGGATCATACTTCGAGATTTGGATATGACAAGTGGTGGACTTGGCTAACCCCACTTCTTGCTTTGCCTCTGTTTCTAATTTAAGAGAAAGTTTAAATATCACCACAACATTATTTTAATGTATGGATAGAAAGATAGCAAATGAATATGCTCGTCGGTATCGAGAGGGGCATAGAGAATTATTGAGGAAAAAGCAAAATAAACATTACGAGAAAAATAAGGAAAGACTAAGAAAAAAACAACGAGAATATTATCAAAAAAACAACGAGAAAATTAATAGCGATCCTCGAATGTTGAAATGGCATTGTGATTGGATTAAAAGAAATCCTGAACACAACCGAAAATATGCAAGAAATCGAAGGGCAAGAAAAAACGGCGCTGAGGGAAGCCACACCATCAAGCAGATAAAACAATTAAGAAGAAAGAGTAAAGGAATTTGTCCGGGCTACGAAAAGCTACCACACTTCGTCGGTGAACAAAAACTAACAGTTGATCACATCAAACCTTTATCGAAAGGCGGAAGTGAAGATATAAGCAACATTCAATTATTATGTTTAAGCTGCAATTCCCGGAAGGGAGTAAGATTTAAATAAGAGGTTTGCATTAAAAAATTACAATGGTTACTAAAGAAGAACTTGTTACACAACAAGCTAAAGCTCGGCAGCCTGTTGAGGATTCTCCCGTCGAGGATGACGGCGAGGAAACTCCTAACGAGGAAGGCTCTGTTATCAACGAGGATAAAACTGAAGATTAAAACACTTTAATAAATTATGGCAACAAGACATAAAGCAATAAAAGAAACTTTGGAAGTCGGAACTTCGGCCGAATGGAATGATGACCACACAGAAGACTTCACTTCGAGAGTTGGCCACGCGGACTTTATTATAGGAAATAATTTGGGTGGTCATTGGAATTTCGTGCAAACAACTGCGGCCGCTAATCCGGATATGGTTTTTGTAGATCATCACATGTTTGCTGAGATTGATAGTTTGGTTGCAGGCCCGACAATAACAAGCATGCGGCAAGAGTTCGACGCTGCGGCTGGGAATATTACTTATATTGATGATAGCCCAACTTTTATTTCAAAGCTTTGGATTGTGGATTATGACGCTGCAACAAACTGCGCGGAGTGGGGATTCTTTGATAGTGCACAAGTCCCTTTCGCAGCGAATCAAGATGGCGCTTATTTCAGGCTCGATACTGACGTCCTTTATGCTGTGACTGGATCCGGGGCGGCGGAAACTCTAACGGATATCACGCCTGTTGCGGGAGTGCCCGAGTTTGCTCAGTATGTTATCGAATTGACAGCGACGGAATGTAAGTTTTATATTGATGATCGAGAAACGCCGGTCGCAACTCATTTATTAACTCTCCCCGATTCTGATCTAACAATGAAATATTCGACACAAACGGCGGCGGCTGTTCAAACGGTTATTCGGATGGACGCGAGCTATTTTGAGAGGAATCTTTATGGAGGATAAATGGTAGCAAGAGATGAAAACGGCAAATTTAGAAAAGAAAGTCCTTTTGAGAAAAACAAGCATGAGATATTTTATAATTTGATTAATTCTGCTTTGGCTGGGGGGATGGTTTTCGTAGGAACTCTTGCCGACGGGAAAGTCACCGGGCCTGAAATCTTGGCATCTCTTGGAGCTGCGGGAATTGTTGCATTAATTAAATTTAAAGATTATTGGGCTGGGCAGAAGGGCGAGTATGCTTCTAATCTTTTTTCTTGGGTTTAGATCATGGGAATAAAACACAGCGACGTTAAGGTAAGCGGTGAGAAGGGTTTTGCGGCTGAGTGGAATAAAAACCATGACATCGACGGCGACGTTGATATGTTGCAGAACTCATGGGAAAATCAAGTTATCGAGAATCTTGCTGCTTTCCCGGCGGGGCCGGTTGAAGGGCAGATTGTTTGGCGATCTGATTTGGATATTTTGTATATTTGGGATGGTACGGCTTGGGATGAGTTAGGGGTTAAAGAGAGTAAAACGAGTTATTGGTTTTGCCACGGGATAAATTTCACATCCGAAGAGCCGGACGTAGACGATGTAACAATAACAAAAGACTTCTTTCAGATGAACGCTGATAATGTAGATGTTTTTGCGCCTGTTTTCTTACCTCATGGATCAGTAATAACCTCAGTTATTGTATATGGGAATTTTGTAAATCATAATTGGACTTTAAGAAGAACAAACTCAGCAGGAACAACAACAGACATGGCAACGGCGGCAGTAGGCACGGCAGATTCAACGATAACAACAGCGACGGTGAATAATTCAACTTATAGTTATGCAGTAGAAGTCGATCAGATGACCGGCGGGCAAATAATTACAGGATGTAAAATAACATACACAACCTATTACGACTAATGATAAACTTCTTTCTAAAAACAATCGCAGCCGGCTTCTACGACGAGGAAATCATCTTAAAGCATGAGGCAGGCGCTCGG
>Ga0307928_10004529_pt1 | contig 10543 bp, 22 predicted proteins | sample AceLakmetagen232_FD_201815 | JGI IMG/M metagenome (GOLD analysis project Ga0307928, IMG submission 201815) | Saline water microbial communities from Ace Lake, Antarctica - #232 | ecosystem: Environmental > Aquatic > Non-marine Saline and Alkaline > Saline | place: Antarctica: Ace Lake...
TGTTGAGTGTCATATTTTGTCATATTAGTTTCTCCCCGAGTGCTTTAATTACATTAACTGTTACAGCATTTCCCATCATTTTGTATCTTTGAGTATCACTATTTAATAAAGTATTTTCCATTCTCAAATTTAATGATTCCTCTTCCAAGGAGTTCTGCTCCAATCTTTTCCAAACTATAATGGCATTTGTTATGGGTTTTCCTGTCTTTACACAAGTAAAGGTTTTTGATAGAATTGTCTTTTTTATTAAGGTTAATATGGTGGATAATTTCTCCTTTTTTAATTTTTCTTCCAATGTTATTTTCCATAATGGAAATATGGATTGCTCTTCCATTTTTTCTTTTATAAGGTTCTGATTTGTTATTTCCTCGTAATTGGGCGTTCCTTTCGCTTTGTAAAGCATCACCATGTCTTTTCCAAGATTGGTAATGTCGCATACACCATCCTCTACAGTATGAATTTCTATGACACCCCTTAACACTACATTCTCCTCCATTTCTTCTTTGGCTTGTATAGATAATGTTGGGGTCTCCCCATCTTTTCCACCTTTTGTAATGTTTAAGACATAGTTTTGGTCTCTTATTACAAATTGATCTTCCACATCCTTTAACTGAACATCTTTCCATATATTACCATAAAGTTTTACAAGTTTATATACTTTTCTATATAAAGTCCATCCTTCTGGGAATCCTTGTAATCTTTCACATTCAGTTGGAGTCAGCCTTCTTATTTTCATGGTATTAATTAAATGGGGTTGAGTTGCATTTAAAGTTGGAGAACATGTTGTGTCCCAAACCCTTCTTGTCTGCTCAAATTCAATTTCCTTTTCATAAACTTCCGTAACTTGTTTATCATAATCATCCTCAAAGAAAAGTAATTCTTTTAATTCCATCCAAATTTTAGGAGAAGGTACTGCTCTACTTTTATCAGTTCTAAAATAATGTTCTACTTGGGTTTTTGGAAGTTCTAAATTAAAAGCAATCTCTTTTATTTTCCACAATCCTTTGTTAGCCCTAAGAAATTCATTTATTTCTTTAGGAGTTTCAAATGTTCTTTTTTTACATGTTTGTTCTATCATCTTCACTACTTTTGGTTTGACTATTGCAACCATATTCTTTTGATCTCCACTTGCACAATTTTGAGATAATGTTGGACAAGTGTCTTCATATCTAGTATATTTTAATTCTCTTTTACCCTTTTCGTAGGGCATTATTGGTCTTCCCCTAATTATTGCAACTCCATGAATATCTTGTTTTGTTAAAGTGAAACTTGGTTCTCCTTGTTCTTTGAATCTTCTTCCGTTTTTTCTTTTTTCTGCTCTATCTGGGGTAAGGACTGCTCTAATTTTTGGTTGTCTATTTCCTCCTTGGGCTGTATTGAGGCTTGGACTGATTCCTTCTTCTGAATAGATTCTGTTATTTGAATGGGTTGGGTTGTTGAGTTGTTTAATATGTGTTCCGTTTGCACCTTTGTAATATCTTGCTGAATGACATTGGTATATTTCGGAACTTTCTTCATTAATGTTTTGGTCGCTTTCTCTGAAAGGTAATATTTCGGATCTACGTTCTCCTCTAATATTTCCGATAATGAACACACGTTCTCTGTTCTGGGGTACTCCGAAAAATTTGCTGTTAAGTACCATCCATTGAGTTTCATACCCCAATTCATCCAACGTTTGAAGGATGACTCTAAAAGTTTCCCCTTTGTTGTGATTGAGTAAGCCTTTGACGTTTTCAAGGAGTACAGTTTTAGGTCTTTTAACTTCAAGTATTCTCGCAATCTCAAAAAACATTGTACCTCTAGTGTCTTCAAAGCCTCTCCGTTTTCCAGCGATTGAGAATGATTGGCAAGGAAATCCTCCACACAAGAGATCAAAGTCTGGTAATTCTCTTGGATTGATTTTGGTGCAGTCTCCGTAGTTCTTGACTCCTGGGAATCTTTTGGACAAGAGTTCACTTGCGTACTTGTCGATTTCTGACATTCCAACGCAACTAAAGGAGATTGTTTCATCACTGGACTCACTCCTGTTGTCTTGTAAATCCTGTGTGCTTCTGGAGTTCTCGTTCCATCTTCCTTGTAAATTGGACTTACTTCCTGCGTTTTCAAATCCAAGTTCAAATCCTCCGACTCCCGTGAACATTGAGAAGTATCTAATTTCTTTTCCATCTTTCATTTTAATGATTCTAACATTAATTTTTCCCAAGCTGGTCCAACTACTGTTTCGAAATCATATTTCTCTTCAACTGCTTTACGTCCATTTAATCCCATTGTATTTCTCACTTCTGGGTTATCATGTAAGTAAATTAGTTTCTCTACTGCATCATGTATATCACATATACCTCTTTCTACTTCCCAAGATCCAGTCATTGTACCTGTTACCACTTGGTCATCATATTCTTTTGAACTCATATGTAATAAGTTTTGATCGTTTGTTCCTACCAATTTGATACCTAGTCCTGCTTTGTTTTCTAATACTAGTTCAGGTGTAGTTGTATAGTTAGTTGCAAGTACTGGTATCTCACAACTCATTGCTTCAATGATAGGTATACCGAATCCTTCTCCACTTGTAGTTAATAAGAAAGTATCCATTACATTATATACATCATTCATTTCATCCCATCCAAATCCTTTCAAACAATCTTGTCCACTGAATACTACTTTGTTTTCTAAGTTATATCTGGTAATCAAACTCCTCATACTAAAGTGTGCTGCAGGATCATCTGGATCCATATGTAAGAACAATACTGCATTAGGTAATCTATCTTTTAATTGTGAAAATGTTTTAAGTGTTCTATCTAGATTCTTTCTTGGTTGATTACGTGCCACAGTTCCAACAACAAACTTACCTTGCAGTCCATACTTAGCTTTTAGTTTATCTCTTTCCACATTACTTAATTTAAAGAATTTGTTTTTCTCTGTACCATGTGGTATGTGGTTTGCTTTAATACCATAATAATCTTTAACTTGCTTCTGTCCAAACTGAGCCATAGATACTGGGTACTCTACTTTGTTTAATATGTTGTGACATCCAACAGGCATACCTGCTCCTCCATCTGATGGATACCAAAAGAAAGTTTGAGCTGGTGAGGTATCAATATTTAAGAACCATCCATTGTTTCCCCATAACATAAAGGTATCTAATAGGATCATAAATATATCTGAGTTAGTTTTCTTTAAGTGTTTAGACATTGTGTCTTGAAAGTAAGGTGCTCTTCCTGCACCATAAATATTATAATTAAATACTGTGCCATCATTTAGTTCTGCTTTTTTAATAGTTGCACCTTGATATGCATTAGCTAAGAAATGAATAGTGTGCCCTTTCCTTACCAAGTAATCTGCCAATAACTTTGACTGGTTACTATACCCTGTTGGTATGAAAGGACTATCGCTTAGTATTGTTATTTCCATTTTCAAATTTGTAATTTTGTATTTGTTCTTGAGTATATTCAATCCTACATCCTGACTCGAATATAATAGAGGATCCAGTTCTTCTTGCACTAAAATATGTTCCTGCAGATAATACGGCTATGTCTTTTGGTACAGATATTCCATTCACCTCATTTTTTCCAGGACGTATCACACGCACCTGTCTTTGTCGCCCCATTAATAAACTAAGTATATACTTACTTTTAAATGTTTCTATCGCTCATGTCGGACTTGAACCGAACTAGCAGAGCATGAATCTACCGTGCTACATTACACTACAGAGCGTTACTTGTAAAACTTTCTAATTATATTAACTGACTTAGTTATATCTCTTTTGGCGATTATTAATTCATTTAAGTGATCTTGCATCCTTTTATTCTTAGGTCTTTTAATAGAATTGATTAGTCCTGCTTTGTGATAGTCTTTAAGTTTGTTTATTATTTGTTCTTTTATAAACTCCTGATTCTTTCTAACTATAACATAGTTTCTTTCATTAATGGATACTCCTCTTATAGTATTTACTTTTATTCCGTTGAATTCAATTGCATTTATTATTATCATTTTTCTTGTTCCTATTATTTTTATATTGAAGATTACACTCTTGACATATTTTTCCAGTCCTTGCTGTTGTATTATAAAATTTCCTACATCTTCTGCATTCTTTCCAATATACTTTTAACCTCTTTAATGTCATTATAATCCTATTATTGAGAATCCTATACTTATAAAATATAGGTTGAAGACTAAAGATAAACAAGCCATATGATTATCTGATTCTTTATGACTCTTCATTAACCTATCTACTATTTTAAAGTTTCTCATCATTTAAATTCCTTGTAGTTAATTACAATCCTACCATTCTCCATAGTCTTGTAAGCGATTAGAAACTTAGAGCAGTAATTGTTATCAAGATACCATCTAGCCTTCTCTTTCTCTATCTTATTCAATGTACCATTAGTCTTACATTCAATGAATATCCAACATCTTACACCAGATAAGGCTTTATTTACTGGATAAGTAGCATTAGAATCAACTCTTGTTAAAGCAATGAAATCTGGAAAGCCTGTTGTTCTCATGTTAAATCTATTAGTCTTAGCAAAGCTACATTTACCTTCCATTCTTTCATATTCTGTCATTGATACTTTAACGCCTTCTTTATCTTTCTCGAAAGCAAAAGTTGGACTCTTAGTGTTTATTGTAAGCTCAATATTGTTAGTCCATCGATCAACTATCCAACCTTTAGCTTCTAAATCCTTTCTTACCTTTCTTTCAAATATTGCTCCGTTTATTTTATTACGTTTTCCAATCTTTCTTCTTTCTTCAGTTGTTATCATTATCATATCTCCTATGGCAAGAACGACAAATACATTGCCAATCTTCTTTATTTCTTAAATATTTATGATTTTTATTAGACCATTCTAATTTTCTTTTCTTATTACATGATTCACAATTCTCTGGTTTATTAAAATTATTATTTATCCATCCATGAATTGAATTGTATAATGCATTATCTCCTTTCCAATTACCATTATTCTTTCCTTTTAATCCTATTTGTCCTTTACTAGATTTTCTCATTTTTTCTTTAGATTCTTCAGTATGTGTTTTGCCTTTAAATGATCCTATTCTTCCTTTCATAGGATTAGGTACTTTATCCCATAAGCGATATTTTCCTTTCATTCCCTTATTCCAAGGAGTTCCACCTTTTGGTCTACCCATACGTTTATTCTTCTTCCCTTGTTCTGATTTAGTTAATTCCATGATTATAAACGACTTTCTACCTTATATTTACAATTCTTCACAATTCTTTCAAATTCTTGTTCTTCATAAGTTTCAATTAAATCCATTGCTTCTTTAATATCTTTCATTGTTAATTCCATGACTATGATTCCCACGATAGCCATTACTAGTTAACTTAGCTTTGTGCTCGTATCGTGAGTATGAGCCCTAGGACTAGACAACCTAACTAAGAAAGGTTATCCTAGGGTGATTATGAAGGGAGAGCCAAAAGGTTACCTTCTGTTCTTCGTTATCTTGAACTCTCCCAATCCCAGTCTATTCCTAGGAGTCATTGGGTTAAGCTGTGCTTGTTTTTAATGAATATTCCACAACTGATTTAACCAATACAGACGGAAGGATTCGAACCTCCAATAAGCCATAATGCATCTTTGCTTACGTCTGCAACCCATACTCAACGCATGGATGACTATGATCTATTAAAATTCGTTGTAGTGATACAACTGGTGACATTTTTTACATACTATCTTTACGTTCCTAAGTATGTATTTGCCTCCCTGACATCCTCTCTGTATACGATGGACTTCAAGAGTTTCACTTTTAGCTCCACACTCTTCGCATCTATTTCCAACAAACTCTTTAAGTAATCCTTTTTGTTTTTCAGTAATTTTACTACTGTTATTATGTGTTTGCATATTTTTTCTCCTTCTTTATAATTGAATGGATACAGACTGCCCCAGTGACAAGAACAAGTTATGTTGTCCTTCTTGACAGCCTGTGTGTATCCACCTACTTGGTAAAACTTCATCTACAAAAGACACAAGCAAACCACTTCCCATTCACTAAATGTGTTTGTGTTGCGAATACCTCTTTCTCTGTTGATAGTAAATCCAAGGTTGTTTTTAATGTTGCTGCATCTAAGTCTTCTAAGATAACATGTGTTGTTTGCTTATGTTCAGACTTTCCTGGTTGAGATTGCCCTACTACACTTAAACTTGATATGTTTTTCCATGTACCATTTTCAGTATATTCTATTTCTACTGAATCTCCTTTGTTACAATTTGGTATTCCTTCTCCGTTATACCATACATTATCTTTAGAGCATACTCCAAACTTTCCTCCTTCCTTAATGCTTATTGATTTTACTGTTATTTTTATTTTTTCCATTTTCACCTCCTTTCAATTAGCCCTTCCATAAAGGCTTGTTCGAATAGTACTCTAGCGTTATCCCATTCATTGTCTGCTAAAGCTTCGTCTAACATTTTACTTTGTGTTTTAGTTAACCATACTGTGTATAATTCTTTTCCTTGTTTTTGATTCATTTTTCAGCCTCATCTAATTTAGCTTCATCCCTTAGTCTATCTGTTTCCATATCATCTTTAGTTGATTGATGATCTACCCATCTCATCCAACAGAACTTATCAAACATATTGTCATGTCTATCTGCAAAGTCACTAGCCAATTCATCCCAGTTCTCTTCACACCAATCTTTATATTCTTCCATTATAAAAACTCTATGAACATTCTATACTCTTCATTATTTAATTCTGATATTTCACCATTATGTAAATTCTCTACTCTAAATTTATAGTTAGCTTCATCATTTGTTAAATCTACATTATGGAATACGCAGTAAGCTGGTACTCCTAAAGCATCTGCTATTTGTAAATACATTCGTTTAGCCCAGTCAGACATTGGAGGAGATATTAATCCTTTCAATTCTACTATAGCCACTATTTGATTACCTCTTACCTCTACACAATCTAAATCAAAAGCATAACATTGATCTGGGAATGTTCTATGCCAGTTCATATATTGTCTATCTGCTTCTCTGTTGTTTGTAAATTCTTTTTTAACCATATACTATTATTCCTTTTCTTTTAAATTCTTTAATCACATCTTTATTTAGTACTCCAAAATATTTGAAATACATTCTAACAAATCTTACTCTTATACAATGTCTTATGTATTTAAAAATTGATGATGGTTTCATTTTAATTCTTCCTTCAATTTCTTAATTAATAATTTAATTACTTCGTTTACATTCTTTGCATTTGTTTGTATCTTAAACATCATTAACTCTTTATGATTATCCCTATCAATAACAATCATTGTCTTGTCTTTCATTTGTTTTTTTATTGTTTTCATTTTCCTTAATATCTTTAATATATTAAACTATTTAAACCTTTCGTTTATTCTTTAAATTGTTTTGAGCATCTGCAAATTCATTGTTGATCTTATTCATATGATTGATATCTAATTGACTTGGTTCAACTTCCTTAGAATTATTTAGCTTCTTTGGATACGTACAAAAGATACACATGTTATTTCGATCTAACCACTTCCTAGGTAACTTGCAACACTCACAAAGTTCTTTGTCCTGTTTCATGAAATACCTCCTTTATTATTTTAGAATTCTGAGGACTTCTATGTATACAAAATCTTCTCTCACAAAATACGCACTTCTTCATTACACCTAGCGGTGATTGTTTGTATGATATTACCTTTTGGTTATTACCACAAAACTTACACCTTACTATAAAGGTTCTTGAATACACAGTTTTATTTTTTATCATCTTTTATTTTATTAGTAATGTTAGCTATATAACTATTAGCTAACACATTTGTTACTGAACGTAGTTCACTAGGTTAGCGTCTTTTCAATAAAAAAAGTTTATTCTTATATCCTTAATTATCTTAAAGTGTGTATTAAGTTTTTAGGTAACGCTCCTTAACCTACGTCGTTTTACTAACGATAATCCTGCACCATAACGATTTGTATACTTTATGACTCACAGTTAATCACCGAAGGTTGCTCAAGTCTTATATTGAACATGAAGGGTAAGTTACTACCTAACCATCAGAGGTAAGCAAATAGATTATAATTATTTTATATTTAAAGAATCGTTGTAACTAGAAAATTAGAACATGGTAACTGGGAGGTGCTTACCTCAAGAATGAGTCCTCCCAATTACTATGAATATGTTAAGAGTATTACCATATCTAAGATGGATTTTAACCCTGAAACACCCAATATACATAACCTATTAAACTATTTAAATGTATCGGATTATACGAACTTTATTGTTTCAGAGCTTGTTTAGTGATTAATCTTAGTACAAGATTCAAAACACCTATTGTAGATATTGTTAATCCGGCCTGTACATCTGCCTCAAGTGCAGCTAATATACCACCTGCTATTACCAATACATTAATCCAAAGTGTCTTAGATTTATACCAAGTTTTTTTTATTTCTTTTGCCATTATAATATTAAACTACCACATAGTATAGCTATTGCCAAAGTAAGAGCTGTTGTTGCAATCCACTTGTTTAGTTTTACTTTACCATTTGTTCGTACAACATGTTTCTCTATATCTATTAATTTCTCATATATGTCCTTATTAGTAATTTTAATAAATGTTTTACTCATTGGTATCTATCTACACCTTTACTTGACCATGTTTTCCATACAAACATTCCACCCATTCTTACACTTATCCACATTAAGTATGCTACCATCTTACCTAATCTCTTTTTACCTTTTCTTTTAAATTCTCTTTCTACTTCTAATCTAAGTATATCATCTGCTGTTCTTCTACTAACTGTTCCTTCATTTGAATATCTTATATCATGTTGTTTACAAAAGCATCCTAAGTATACTCCAAAAACTGTATCATCTTTGAATCCCATATGTTTAATAAAACTACAATACCTATTGTATCCTTTCTTTATGTTATTTGTTTTATTGCATTTCATTTTAAAATCCTATTATTGTTAATATCTGATGTTCCCTATTCACATTAGCATTAGATTTAGTTTGAGTAAAAAAGGTATACTCACTTCCAATATTACCACCATAAGTATTAATAAGTCCACTTGTTAAAATAATATCTAAGAAACATTGTCCGTTTTGTGATGATCCACCTGCTGTTAGACTTCCTATTCCTACATTATTCACTCCTGCTCCACTCATTAATATTTGAAAATCTCCTCCACCTGTTATTCCAGCATTACATAAAGCATTATGTTTAATTTCCATAAATGATTTAATTGCTAAACTTCCTGTACCTGGATATAAGATTGAACCACCTGCAGTAACATAATCAGTTGCACTTCCTGCTTGTTGAACTTCTTGAAAAACTTGTCCTATTACCTTTGGGTAAAACATATTTGCTTCACTTGCATAGAAAACATCACCATCTGCTTTTGGGAAAGTTCCTTCAGCAGTCATTCTGTTGGCTCCAATTCTTTAATTCTTTCTTCTAATTCAGCAAGTTTCTCTCTAAATAAAAGTTCTAGTTCGCCTAGAGATCCTGTTTTAAATTTGCATTCGTTTATCATTTTAATATAAGTTGTATTTAATTGCATATTCACTCAAATATCCTAGAGTTGAAAATGTGAATTTAGTTATTAAATTTTGTCCAGTATTTGTTGGTCTTAATATTTCTGATGAAGTTGCTTCTTCATAATTGGAACCATTATCTACTGAAACTTCAAATTTTGAAGATGTTCCATTTCTTATAGGAATTAAATTTGTTATTGTTTCTCCAACATCTTCAACAGTTGAAAGAATATATCCAGTTCCACTTGTTCCAGTATTATATCTAACATCACTTATTGCAAATGTTGCTCCTGCAACTCCAGTATTACTTCCTGAACTTGCATTAATACGAATTTCAAGCACTTCTGTTGAAGGTACAAATATTGTCCAACTACCCCATGTTGCATTGTACATTCTATAATAATAAATTGAATTTATTTTTATTATTTGAAATTTTAAACCTGTTACTGTTGCTCCTGTTCCTGTATACATAGTTTGTCCACCATATTTTATTGTTCCTGATGTTGTTCTGTCATTACTGGAATTACTAGACATATTTGCATTAAATTGTAACATAGAATATGAAGCTAAAGTAATTTCTTTACTTTGAGCGTATGTACTTCCAGAAGAATTATCCCAACCTACATTTATAACCCCATTCATTGAAGAACCATTTTCCGAAATTGAAGCATCAGTAAACGATTGACCTGAATTTGTTATTACAGCATAAGTAGTCCATAGTGCTGTATCAATACTTGAGTTATCACAATCATCATAAACAACATAATCCGCAACATTGTCAAAATCTCCACCAAAATAATAATCATTAGTAGCATCATAAAAAACATTTCCTGTTATGTTCATTGTATCTGTTGTAAATATATCATATTCAATATTTTTTAAATCTGGAGCTCCATCACTTCCTAATGAACTATCAAATCCAATATATGCAGCATTAAATAAATTCTGTGCAGTATCATTGAATAAACTTCCCATTGCATTCATTACTTCATCTGCATCTGCAACTTGACCATTAATTATTGTCATGTTATTTATAAGTT
>Ga0307928_10004530_pt1 | contig 10541 bp, 18 predicted proteins | sample AceLakmetagen232_FD_201815 | JGI IMG/M metagenome (GOLD analysis project Ga0307928, IMG submission 201815) | Saline water microbial communities from Ace Lake, Antarctica - #232 | ecosystem: Environmental > Aquatic > Non-marine Saline and Alkaline > Saline | place: Antarctica: Ace Lake...
TCATCAATCTTTTTTAATTCATCATACCAATTTGTATTTGCCATTTATACCACTCCGAAATGTTGCATCAATTTAACAATCACCCAGGCAACAAACCCTAAAACTCCTAACCCTATTGCTACAGGGATTACCATCATCTTCATTGCTTCTTTTGTGAACCCATCCATTTTATTTCCTCCATTATAATCGTTTCAAAAAGGAAGGCTGAGGTTCATAAATTTCCCCATCCTGTTTCATCTTCTCAATAATATTCTCAACTTCTCGCTTGTCTAATCCATAAACCTTGCACGCATTAATCACATCTTCTATCTCAACTATTTCTCCTGCGGGGATTTGATTAATTATGAAGTCTGATTTCTTGCGAGTGCTAGTCTTGCCCATCTCTATCTTGTCAATCTCTGCGAGCCCGCTCTCTAAATCAACACCTAGCTTTGCTAAACATTTAGTGATTAGACTTATGGATTTATTAGCATCTTCTGTAGTTGCTTTTTTTGAAAGCCTGAGTTTCGCATACGCTTCAGTCAATCTAACTAAACTATCTAATTGTCTGAATCCTAATGGGACATTTTTACCATCTGCTTGTCTCGCCTTCTTCCTAGTTTCTACAAAGAAATCTTCAATAAGCTTTGAAGCTTCTTTAGTTACAACTGGAGAAATCTTAGATGAATATGCAATGAACTTTCTAAACAATTGATAATCTTTAAGGTCTAACTTTTCATGTTGCTCTGCCACATTCAATATACCCTTAGCAATCTTTCTATCTTCATGTTCATCGCTTTGGTCTTTGACTGCAAATATAAAATCAAATCTAGATAACAATGATGGTTGTAATTCTACTTGGTCAATTAAAGGTTTGCAATTATCCCATCTTCCAAATTTAGGATTTGCTATTGCTAAGATTGCAGTCCGCGCATTCATAGTGGCATTGATTCCGCCCTTATTTATTGTTACTGTACCTACGCTCATGGATTCATGTAATGGTTCAATTGCATCTTGGTGCATCTTTTCAAATTCATCAACTACTAAAATTGATCCATTAGCTAATACGACTGCGCCGCAGGCTAATGCAAAGTTACCATCTTCATCTCTCACAAGACCAGCAGTAAGGCCTACTCCTGTTGCTCCCTTTGAACCACCAACATATCTTGCCCGAGCCTTCAATGGGATGATACTCCTACCTATCACGCTTTTGCCTGTGCTGGGGTCTCCTACTAAAAGTATGGATATGAACTCTCTCTTGACTGCGAGCTCGCGTTCTTTATACACTCCGCCGACTAGCTGCAATAGTAATGCTTCTTTGATAAGGTCATGCCCTACAATCGCTGGCGCTATGATTTCAATCTTCTTGGATATGGGCCAGGTGGATATCTCTTTAAACTGTTTAATATCTATAGGAGTTATCTTGTCATCTGGTCTTTCATCTAATGGTAACACATTGATTGCTTCGAAGTAACGCTTAGGTTTATTAGTGGGTTTATTTCCAACATATCGCTGTTCTTTTTTAAGGATCCCAATTATCTTCACCCTCTCACCAGGGCTATAAAATGGAATAAATTTTATTTCAGTGAGTGGATGTTCAACCCTCACATTCAATTTATCAAACTCAGTAGAATCTCCTGATTGAATTTCCTCAACTCTCACGCTGATTTGGGAGGTGGATTCTTCACCAATAATCTTCCATAATCCATTAACTGTTTTTCTACCACATACACAACAAGGAGGATAAACTCTGAAGAGTTGTTCTTGGGGCCACCAAATCTCATGGAGGCATTCCCTACATTTCAATAATATGGATGTGATCCTAGTCTTTATCCCTGACCGGTGTTTAATTATCCCTTCAATTTCAATGATCTCACCAAAATGTTTGTCCCTTATTTCTCTGAAAGGTACAGTGTTATGGATGTTATGAAGGATAACCTTGACTGGACTTTCAGAAACTAATCCTGCTTGAGCCATTTGTTCAAGCGCCTTCATCCCACTTAGTCCATCTTCAAGGATAGCATCTGCGAGCTGATAATCAAATGCAATGATCTCTACAAAATCTAAATTGATTCTATTGTCTGGGTATAGTTCTCCTTCATACTCTGCCTTGTGATCACGAAAGAATTCTAGTAATTTATTTAGTATTTTTTCTGGTTCCATTTTTCATAGTAAACTAATCACTTTTTGAAATCTGTTATACCCCCCCCTAATACATTGGAGCACACCAATTTCAATTAATTTATTAATATCTTTTATGGCTGTAGCCCTCGAAACTATTCCTTTTTCAGTGAGAATATTAATTAGTTTATCTTGTGATTCTACACTCCCCTTGAGGTCATGCTTAAGCACTTCGATTATTTTAGTGTATCTTACCTTGAGGTCTCTATCCTCAATTCTATTAATCAATATCTTCTCAACATAATCTTTGCTTAGAATCTTTTGTGCAGAATCTTTTGTGATGGGCATTTGCGCTCTGCTGTTAATCAACAGCCCAGCCGCAGACACAACATTTCTGGGAATTCCTTGTGAGTAAGAATGGATAAGGGCTATAGTTTCTGCACTGAATATTTCTTTAGAATTTATATTAAATGCCTTTAATCTAGAATCTAATAGTCCTTGAACCTCACCATAATTAAATCTCTCAAGGTTCAATGTTACAAACTTACCAAGCACTAATGAGTAAGTATCTGCTTTATTAAACATAGATTTATTCATAGCGAATACCATGTTCACATAATTATACATCTTAGGATTGCGATTAATCTTATCAACCCATGTCAAGAAGTTCTTAAATTGCTGAGGGGAAATTGAATCTGGGAAATCAACTAATAAGAAGAATGGCTTACGCTTTCCACTCTCTGTTATTAATTCTTCTACTGACTTTCCAATTAACATCTCAAAATGACTTTCACTTTCTATTAAGCGAGGGGTATCTATAACTGTGACTCCATTTTTGGTTAGTGTATCTCTTAAGAAAAATAATGCCGTTGTCTTTCCAATCCCTTTAACTCCAATGAGCAAAGATCTTTCGGAGAAAAAAAATCCCCTTGAAATTTGTGTTGCTTGTTGAACCATTCGGTTCTTCATTAACTTTAATGTAGGACATTCAAGAACTGGGTGAACTTTATATTGGTCATAGTTGGCTATGTAATCTTCAATAAAAGGATCATAAGGTAATTCCATAATTTATAATTTGGGATTTAAGTTATTAAATATTTATATTCTCAAGTATATGTATATTTGTTATACTTATTATACCTTTATACTTATCTTGGGTAGGGGATATATAGAAAGTATTAGTAAGTAAGTATAGAAAGTATTATACTTCTTATACTTATGATACTCTGCTTTTATTATTACTCGCACCTTTTACAAATCCCACCACTATAATCACCTTGCTTTAAATATTTTGGGCATTTCCCTGCATCCCCAAAGCATTTGACTAACCGGTTCTTATATTTCCTATTAGAATTTCGCATGATAACGCCGCAGACTTCTTCCTTACTTACATTATATCTATTAAGAAGAAGCTTAATACAGAAGACAGTATGCCCGCAGTTAAGATCTCGCAGATTATTTAATCTTTCCATAACCTCTGCCTTATCTTTATACTTATTCCAACAGCGCATATCCCAAAGGTATCCTTCTGATTCAATCTGGTTAATACAATACTCTTTAGGATATTGAATGTCATCATCTGACATATAGTTTCCTTGCTCGTCTCTTGGCTGGCCCAGAGGAACTTGCTTAGTCGCAGTCTTCTCTCCCTTCCAATCCGGCGCAGACATACTTACAGTTGGCACCTTAACTGTTTCCCCAAATAGATTTGCTTGTGTCATTTCAATCCTCCTTGAACTCACAAGGGCAACACGCTGGACAGTCAGATCCACTTGGATGCGTATAAGTTCTGCCACAGTCTGTGCATTTCCATACTTCAAACTCGTTGTAGTCTCCTTCACTATATGTTTCAATTAATTTGAACACCATTTTATCCACCACCTATATGCATTGTTACTTCTTTTGATGGATGCCTTGGAACATTATCTATCCATTCACTCCCATCAAATCCCCCTGGGAAGTAAACTCTCTTCTCACTCCATGCAGTAAACTTTGGGCCGTTGGTACATCCAAACCCATCATCGAACTCATAGTCTAAACCCTTTGCTTCTTCAACTGAATTGAATAATCCTTTTTCAGTTGCGACTGCAATGATCTTATCCTTCCTGCTTATCCCTTTTAATTCCTCAAACCAATTTGCCATCTTCATTTCCCTCCTAATTTAACTAACTCGCGCAGATCATTAACCCTTTAAAGAAGTCCATATCCTGAACTGTTTGCAGTTAGGGTATGGTAAAGAATTACTATTGTATAATAATGAAAAAGCACAAAAAGTTTAGTTTATAAAGAAACACCGAAAGATTTATAAGTGTATGATAATTACTTATCATTTATGAAACAAATGGAAAAAATAAACGTAACAATAAGCTTGAGGGAAGATATTTGGAAAAAGTATCAAGAATATTGTAAAGAAAATGATTTAATTCCAAGTTATGAATTCCAAAAAATTATGAAGGAACAAATAAATGCTAATAACTCATAAATTTAGGTTGTATCCGGGAAGGAAAGAAGAAGCTAGATTGCTTGAGACAAAGGAATTATGTAGACAGATGTATAATAAACTCCTCTTTGAACTTAATGAACAAAAAGTTATAGATAAATCTATGATTCAAGGTACAATCCCCGAGATAAAAATCTGTGAACCAAGATTCAAAAGGGTGCATTCCAAAACCTTACAATACGAAAATTACCGTTTATTCTCCAATCTTTCAGCCCTAGCCAAAACTAAAGGTAAACGCAAAGTTGGAAGATTGAGATATAAAGGAAAGGGTTGGTTCAAATCATTTACCTATAACCAAACTGGATTTAAGTTAATTAAGGATAATACAAAACTTCATCTTTCTAAGATAGGTGACATAAAAATCAAATGCCACCGCAAGATACTTGGTAAAATAAAACAGATAATAATCAAAAGAGAAGCATCAGGTAAGTGGTATGCTAACCTTTGTGAAGAAAGAAAAGTAACAATTCCAAAAAAAACAAAGATTAGTAAAGTTGTTGGAATTGATGTTGGCCTGATTGATTTGACATTTGATTCAGATAATACTAATATTCCAAATCCAAGAATCTTAAAGTCTCAAGAAGCAAAACTAAAAAAACTTCATAGACAATTATCAAAGAAAAAGAAAGGTAGTCTTAATAGATATAAATCAAAACAAAAACTTGCTGTGGCTTATGAAAAGCTAGGAAGATGTAGGATAGATAGAGACCATAAAATTTCTAGATATTATGTTGATAATTATGATGCAATTGGCATGGAAGATTTGGTTGTGTCTAATATGGTTCAGAATAAACATTTATCAAAATCAATTTCAGATGTATCTTGGGGGAGACTAAGACAGTTTATTACTTACAAAGCCGAAAATGCTGGTAAATATGCTGTAACTGTCAATTCAAGAGGTACATCCCAGAGATGTAGTAACTGTGGAATAACTGTACCAAAGGGACTGCATCAGAGACAACACCAATGCAGTAATTGTGGTTTGGATATAAACCGAGATTATAATTCTGCATTAGAGATTAGAAAACTTACAATCAATAAACTAAGGCAGGAACTGCCTGAAGTTACGCTTGTGGAGATACCTCTTTCGGGGAATCAGAATGTTTTTGATTCTAGATATGTGTCTATGAAACAAGAAGCCACTTCCCTTAACTTTGGTGAAACCAAATGTTAGGTGGTGGTAGTTCACCCACAGGGATATCCCCTTTCCTTATGATCCATTCCTTGTAGTGCTTTACCGAATTATTAATCTCCTCATCAGTATCACGACCACTGCAGCCTCCGTATGTTCTAGCACTAAAATCAACGCTTGTGTACTCTGCGCCATTCTTATGTGACTTATCATAGTGGTGTCCAGGCTCAATGATAATCTCCACTTTCTCTGGATTCTTTTTCTGCGCAGTCTCTTCTGCTTCCTCTCCGAGCAGTGTTACTTGTGCCATCTTATCTTACCTCTTAAATCCAGTACATAATTGTCTTGCCATCTTCATAGCCAAACAATGCTCCTGGCCCATTACCTTCTTCATCTCTTGAGGGATATAATATTGTGCCGTCGTCTAGTTCTAGGCAGATACACTTGCCATCCCATCCTTCCCTTTTGAGTTCGGCTTTTGTCATATTCCTCATTGCTTTAATCTTTCTTCCTTCTAAGACCATTTTAATCCCCCTCTATCAATGCGGAATCCCATCCATCCATTTCACTCCGGACTTTACGGATATCTCTTTTGACTTGAAGCCGCAGAGTAATAAGACTTCTTAACTGCGTAACAAGTTTCTTTCTTTGTTCAATGTATTTTTTTGTTTCCATTTTTTATTCCTCCCTAATTTCTACACTTTCATTTAAACTCAGTCCAACTTCGATTACTACTAAACCTAATCTTGGACTTTCTTGTTTCCATTTTCAATTTCCTCCTAAGAATTTTCAATCCGAGGAGCAAGGATTATACTAATTGAAGATCCGTGTTCCAATCCATACTTAAACATAATTGGATAATCAGTTCCCATGCTCATTGTAAATTCTTTAGACAGCGGCTTAACCATCTTAACTAAGTACTCTCTTGCGAATTTACTCTCGCAGTCTTCCATGCCTTTTAAGTCTGCGACTTCTCCTTGATACCCAGACAAGTCTCCCTTGGCATGCACCATTAGCTTTTCATTTTTAATCTTAAATGAAATCGCTTCTGCTACCTTGCCGCAGTCTCCAATAGCTTCCTTAATAACCGCAGTCTCAATTTCAAATACTGCAGTGTGCTTTAGCTCTGGCATCTTCCCGTCTTTCTCTTCCACATCGATTTGTGGTAGGGTAAATTTCTTGTTAAACTTACTTGCAATGATTACTTCGATTGGATTCTTGAAGTTAATCCGCACAGTCTCATCTGCCTTGGCTCTCTTGAGGATGTCTTTTAACATCTTCAATTTCACTCCGACTTTTATCTTCCCTCCAATTTCCTTAAACGCCGCAGGCTTCAGATCTAAATCTACCATTGCCACACTTGCTGGGTCCATCATATTTCCCTTCAACCCATTCTCATCTAATGTTAAAACTATTTCATTTAATAGCTCATCCATTATAGATAGGGGGTCCATGAGGGTACTTTGCATGAACTCTATATATGGTCCTTCTGTTTTTGATTTAGGCTTCGCTTCTACTTTAGCCTCCACTTCTTTTACTGCCTGCTCTTCCTTAGCTAACTGCGCAGGTTCTGTTATCTGTTCTACTTTTGCCATTTGATTTCCTCCTATTATTTGATTTGAAATTATCCACGCATCTCCAAATACTTTTTACGATAGTAATAGAATCGGGTTTGCTTTAACCCTGTCTTCTCACACCACTCCCTTACTTGCTCCTTTGGTTTCTGCCCGCTTTCATACACGGCTTTCATCTCTGCGATTGCCTCATTACTCTGCATCCCATCCATTTTTAATGCCATCTCTTCCCAATTGTTTATAGTCTCAGAAAGTTGTTTGATTTTAAAGAAGGTTCGCAAATTCAGATCTCGTGTAGACTCATTTGAATTCTTCCTTAACCAATCTGCCAGCGCAATATTCTTTTTAGTATCTGCCGCAGACTTACTTATTACTTTAGCTAACTCATAAATAATCTCCATCTTCTGTTGATAATTAAATCGTATGGTATAACTCAAGCACCTACTCATCAGTGTTTGGATTTCCTCATTTTCCTTAGGCACTGAATTCAAAACCAAGATTATCTTGCCGTCAAATAGCGCCTCAGTTTGATTTACCTTTTGAGATGTGCTGTTCCATTCAATCTTCCTTCTCCCCTGCGCACTCCACATAGCCGCAAATAACAAGCTTAGAGACTGTTTGTTTTGAATCATAGACAATGTATCATCTAACAAGAAAGTCTTGTCAGGATGCGCACAGAGCTTGTTAAACAAGGCAAGAGGAGTTATGTTACCCTGAATCACTTCAAACTCTACGCCTTCAACCAATAACTCTTGCAAGATCTGGAAAGTTTTTCCTAATCCGGCTTCTCCAATCACAAACAAAGAATGAACTTTGTTTCCTGTTACTGTTGCCTTCACAAAAGTCCTTAGCTCCCTGTAGTATGTGTCAAGCAGCGGGCTCTTAGAGTTCTTGATTGTTTCGAATGCTTGCTCTCTGTTCTCATCAATCATTTTCTTTTCATGCTGCAACTCTTTGTATCTGCGCGATTCTTCTTCTGCTACATGCTTCTCTACCTGCGCCGCAGAATCAGATGGCGCATACTTCAAGATCTCTTCCTCCACTATCTTCATTGCTTCAGATTCAGATAGAGATGAATCCCAATGTGCTGTGAAATCTATTGTGTCTGGCTCAACACCAAACTTGCTCGCATATTTTTCAATGTTCTTTCTTCTACTCTCTGTTAATTCTACCATTGTTTCACCCCGCGTGTGGTTTTCAAATTAATCTACAAAATAAATATTAACTCTTGAACCCACCAATACTAATGGAACATGGGCTCCTGCAGTTTTCCCTATACGGAACACACTGTATTTTCTTTTCAATGCTTCATCCATACTTAATCTTCTGTTTGAAGTTTCATCTTCTGACCCAAAGGTTATCAGTTTTAATTTTATTTTTTTCCCAGTAGCCGCACTTCCCACATTAAATCTGCCTACGAAATACCCTCTCTTGACAAGATATGTCCTACTTAATATTTTTTCTAATGAAAATCTTCCAAATGGTGGTTTTGGTATTTTTTTGTGTGGCATTTTGTTTCCTTTAGATTATTTCTTTAATCCGCACCCTCGCACCGATTAAGATAATAGGTACGTTCGCATAGGCTCCATGCCCTGATCTCGTAACTAGATACTCTTTCTTTAATGAGTCCTTCAAGGAGATATGGCTCCACTTATCTGATTCACTGGGTGCGGTTACAATCTCAACCTTAATCCTCTTGCCTAAGATTGTTTTACTTATTCCGATTCTTCCCCCGCTGCCGTACCGCCGCACCCAATAGATTTTAAATTTGATTTGCCTTTCAGTTAGAGACTTGCTCATACTGCGCCCCCACTCTATCGCCTTCGCAGTTCATTTCTTCTTCCACAAATTTCATAAATTCTTCTTGATGTTTCTCAATGAACGCATCTTCGATTGCTTCCTTTAGGACTGGATGAAAACCAATCCCCCCATTTTCAATCATCGTTAATTTTTCTAACACATAACTCCTTGCTATCATTGTATTTGCGGACTCTTTGAGAATCGCTTTCAACCCCGCGATTTGAAACCCGCAGTCTCCTTTGTGTTGTTCAATGAACGCTTCTTCTAGCATACCACATTTAGACTCTATGTACTCAATCATATCATTCCCATTTGTCATTTTATTTTCCTCCTACTTATAGTCTGCTTTAATTGTTTTGATTCCGTGTTCCTCATCGAGAAGCCTTAGCAATTCCTTTGCCTCATCAATAGCCCAGAACACATCTTCTTTTGTTGGCTTATCCTCTGCTTTCATAGTTAATCTGCGGGCCATAACAAACTCCACAAATTTCTCTGCACGATTTGTGAATTTTTCAGACATCGGTGGAGTCATAGTGTCTGGAACTTCAAACTCATACAAGTGATCGGCAGAAGCATAGAACCACATTGATGCAGCTTCTCTCTCAGCATCATACTCTGGATATCTTTCTTTCATACTTGATTCAATATCTTTTGAACACTTTAATCTCTTATCAAAGTCTCCTGTGTGTGCCACAAATAATCCTAAGCAATAGCCACACCCTTTCCCAAACTCAGATTGTTTCATTGTTTACCTCCTATTTCTTGATGAATGCAAAATCATCTGACCTTCTTACTCCTCGAATTTCTATTATAACTATTTGCTCTTCGCAGAGTTCTTCTTTAACTTTATCTAGGATAAAAAGCCCTTGCCCTGTTGAATCTATATACAAAACACTTGGATTATTTTCAAGCGCATATGACACAATATTATCTACTATTTCTTTACTAGATTGTTTCGTACTCATTATCCTCAAACCTCCATTCATTCCACATCATATCCATAAGCTCGCAGACTGCGGCTTTATTTTCTATGCCTAACACATGCTCCTTATCATTTACTTTAACAGTAGCTTTAAGATGTTTATACCTTGGCAGAAAATATCCAACCAAGTCGCAGACTAATTGACAAATCTGATCACTGTTCTCAATAGTCCTAATGCCAGTAGCTCCTTCACCTTCAATCGTTATCTTCATTCTCCACCCCAACATGGGCTTCTATTCCCACAATCATTACATCTTAACATTGTTTTGTCTGCATTTTTTGATGCGTGTCCGCCACATTTTAAACAAGTCTTACAACTTGGACAGATTGTTCTTTCTTTCATTCCTCTTCAACCTCCGTACATTTTACTGAATGAAAACCTAGTTCCTGTAAATGTTTAACCATCCCTTTAATCTCAAGGAATGAATAAGCAATTGCCTCAATTTTATATTT
>Ga0307928_10004531_pt1 | contig 10541 bp, 10 predicted proteins | sample AceLakmetagen232_FD_201815 | JGI IMG/M metagenome (GOLD analysis project Ga0307928, IMG submission 201815) | Saline water microbial communities from Ace Lake, Antarctica - #232 | ecosystem: Environmental > Aquatic > Non-marine Saline and Alkaline > Saline | place: Antarctica: Ace Lake...
GAATAATCTCAATTTCTCCCTGTCGAACAGCTTTAATAGCTCTTTCTGCTAATGGTTTAGCCTTAACAAACCATTGTTCAGAAATCTGCGGTTCAATAACAGCGCCGCAACGCTGACAATGACCAACAGAATGTGAAATTGTTTCTGTTTTAATCAGAAGATCTTTTTCTTTAAGTTCTTTTACCACAGCTCGACGCCCTTCGAGCACTTTCATACCGGCAAATTCGCTAGCAAGATCGGTTAATTTTCCAAAACGATCTACTACCGTAAGAACAGCTAAATTATGTCTTTGACTAATTTGAAAATCTAATTCATCATGAGCAGGGGTAATTTTTAAAGCGCCAGTGCCAAATTCAGGATCAACCGCCTCGTCTTTGATAACAGGAATTTGACGATCAGTTAAGGGTAAAGGCAATTTTTTGCCAACTAATTTTTGGTATTTTTTATTATCAGGATGAATTGCAACGGCGCTATCGGCGAAAATTGTTTCAGGGCGAGTGGTAGCAATAGTAATTGGACCATATTTAATATAATAAAGACGACCGTTTTCCTCCCGGTGTTCATTTTCCAAATCAGAAATTACCGTTTGGCATTGGGGACACCAATTAATAATTTTTTCTCCTTGATAAATTAAACCCTTCCTTTGTAAATGTTTAAAAGCGGTGATAACAGCTTTAGAATAGTCCGGGCTCATTGTATAAGCTTCCCGACTCCAATCCACCGAAAAGCCCAATTGGCGCAGTTGTTTTTTAATATAAAAGCGAGATTTTTCAGCAAACTGATGGGCCCGTTTTAAAAATTCCTCCCGTCCTAATTCTTTTTTATTTTTGCCCTCTTTAATAATTTGCTGTGTTACTAAATGTTCCACTGCAATAGAAGCGTGATCAAAACCGGGTAAAAAAAGAGTCGGCCGATGTTTCATCCTATTGAAACGAGCCGCAATATCTTCAATGACCATCATGACGTGGCCAGCGTGAAGGCTGCCAGTAAGATTGGGCGGGGGAAGAGTGACGACAAAAGGTTTTTTATCGGATACTGTCGGTTGGAAGCAGTTTTTATCCTGCCAAAGTTGGGAAATTTTGTTTTCAACTTGATCAGCTTGATATTGTTTTTCCATATAATGATATTATAGCAAAGTGATGTAAAATAAAAAGTAATGAAAAAAAAGAAAACTGTTTTGGAAAACACCCTTTGGCAAATAATCGGCCGGGGGATAATGCTCGCTTGTTCATTCTTAACCATTTTCTTTCTCACCCGCATTCTCTCTCCTTCTCTTTACGGCAACTACGCTTTTATCACTACCACAATTTTATTTTTTTTTAATTTAGCCGATTTTGGCGTGGGCACTATTGCCGTAAAGAAAAGCGCCAAGGGAAAAATAACACAAAATAAAATTTTCAATCAAGCCTTAGGAGCAAAATTACTTTTCACCATTATCGCTGTCATTATCGCCATTATTATTGTTCTCGCTTTGCCGCAATTTCGCGGTATCCGCTTACCGGCTCTAATTGCCATCTCTGCTTTATTTTTCCATACCAGCCGCACTCTAGCTAATATTTTCTTTATTGCATCTTCACGCTTTCTTAAAAAAGTTTTTTTCGAATGTTGGGCTTCCATTTTTTTTCTAGCGGCCGTAGCAATTGTTTTCTTTTATTTTCCCAGCGTTAACATTAAAGGAATTATTCTTTTCTGGGTATTAGCCTCTTTTTTAAGCGGCCTAAGTGCTCTTGTTTTCCTATTAAAACAAGAGAAATTCCAACTGAATTCAAATTTTTTCCAAATAAAAGGACTAGTCAAAGAATCATTACCCCTAGGTACGCGGCAATTAATTTTTGCCACTTACGACTTGGCAATTGATAGCTTTTTTATAAAAACTATGCTTGGCAGTATTGCTGTCGGCCAATATAATCTCGCTTATAAGATCTACGGTAACTTAATTTTACTGGCGGCATTTTTTATGAATAGTCTTTTTCCCGTGATGATTAAAAAGGGTCACCGCAATTTGAAAAAAACTTTCAATAATGCTTTTAAAATTCTTTTTCCGGCCAGTTTAATTATTGCCGTCACGATCCAACTTAGCGCTCCTTTCTTAATTAACCTTATCGGTGGCCCCTCCTTCAACGCTTCCATAAAAGTATTACGCATTTTGGGTTTGGCGCTTATTTTCTCTTATTTGAATCACTTACTAGGTTACACCATGATTGCATTGGGATTTGGGAAAAAACTGCTTTATTTTTCATTAGCGGCACTGGTGGTAAACCTTTTAGGCAACTGGTTTTTAATCCCTCATTGGCAATTAACCGGCGCGGCGGTGACAACAGGTCTAACGGAATTGGTAATGATGATTTTGGGAAGTATCTTTTTGCTTAAAAGAATTTCTTTGATAGAATAAATAACAATGATTTTAAATATTTTCACTGACGGCGGCGCGCGTGGTAATCCAGGACCGGCCGGCGCAGGTGTTGTCGTTAAAAATGAACAAGGGAAAGTTATTTTTTCAAAGGGTTTTTATATCGGTAAAGCCACTAATAACATTGCTGAGTACCAAGGCGTCATGAAAGCTTTCGAATGGTTAATAGATAATCGAGAAAAAATTAATTCAGTAGAAAAAATTAATTTTTATCTTGATTCCCGCCTTGTTGCTTCCCAGTTGAAAGGAGATTTTAAAATTAAAGCGCCGCATTTAGCTGTTTTAGCAATTAATATTAAAAATAAGGAAAAAACTTTTCGCTGTCCCATTAATTATTTCCACATTCCCCGCGAAAAGAATGAAGAAGCAGACGCAATGGTTAATAAGGCGCTGGATGAAAAACAAAAGATATAATAGAAAATTAGGCTAAATTATCCATTTATTTGCTTTTTGGCTTCTTTTTGATAGAATGCTTTATATGGCAAGATTGAAATTGAAAGCTGAAAAGCGCGAAATCTTAGGGCGGAAGGTTAAAAACCTACGTCAAAAAAATATTATCCCTGGTAATTTATATGGCCGCGATATTAAATCACAAGCACTTCAATTAGATCTAAAAAGTTTTTTAAGCGTTTTTAATAAAACCGGCGAAACAGGATTAATTGACCTAAAAATCGGTCAGCTTAAGGCTAAAACTGTTCTTGCCAGTGATATTCAACTAGATCCCATTACTGATATTCCCCTCCATGTTAATTTCCGACAAATAGATTTAACTAAAAAAACAATTGTTGCCGTACCGATAGAAATTATTGGCAAAGCGCCGGCAGTAGAAAAGGGCAATGGTATTTTAATTCAAACCCTGCAGGAAATTGAGGTTGAGGCTCTACCGGAAGACTTACCGGATCATATTAATATTGATGTTTCCAATTTAGAAGAAATAAATGACGCTGTTAGGGTAAAAGAATTAAAAGTAAATAAAAAAATAACCTTAAAAGCCAATGAAAACGAAGTGGTCGCTAAGATTGAAGCGCCTATTGCCAAAGAAGAAGTTGCTGAAGCATCAACATCAGAAGAAGAAATAATTACGGAAGAAGGTGCTGAAAAAGAAACTGAAGAAAAAGCCGGAGAAAAGAAAGCCGGAAAAGAAAAGGTTAAAAAACCTAAAGAAAAACAAGAAAAAACGACAGAAAAGAAAAAATAACAAACTTCTTATAACGATAAGGAGGGGTCAATCTTTTGAGCTCGCCGCAATGATATTTGAGCTGCTTCTTCTTGTCCCAAACGAAATTGATAATAAGATAGATAAAGCCAACCAATCTTATAATCAGACGAGTTTTCCAAAAATTCCCGCCAATTTTTAACAAGTTCTTCTGTTCCTCGAGGAGATGCTTCCGCCAATTTTAAATTCTCCCGCCAAAAGATCTCTTTAGTTGGTTTATCCCAATTCCGATAATCATCGGCTAAGTTTTTCAATTCGTTTTGAGCACTATTAAGATTATTTTCCCCAATCAAATAATGAATAAAACGAAGGCGAGACAAAGGATTGTGAGAATCAATTAAGGTTTTTTTCTTAAGATAATAAAATTGATTTCGAGAAAACAAGGGGACAGCAAGGAGGAAAAAAAAGAAAATATATGCCAACCAAATCATCTTAAATTTTAATCTTGCGGTAATCTTGCGGTAATCTTGCGGTAATAATTGAAAAATGGCTTTTACTCTAGTCAATTTTATTTTTACGTTCATTTAGAAATATTTTACCATTAATGCTGTGATATCATAAAAGCAATGAGTGATATGCCTTCGGCTGTCAAAGTTGACACCAAACCAACCGCTTTAATTTTGGGAGGAGCGGGTTTTATTGGCTCTCATCTTTGTGACTCTCTTATCGCGCAAAATAGTCAAGTCATTTGTGTTGATCAACTTGACAAATTTAAGGAAAACAATATTACCCATTTGCGAGGGAAAAAACTTTTTTCTCTTGCCAACCAATCAGACAAAGTAAAAAAAAAGATTAATTATGTTTTCTGTTTAGAAAAAAAATATGCTTCTCTGGCCGGTAATTTTCCTGATAGTCGCTGGTTGTTCTTTAGCTCACACTTTGAAGAAGAAATTATTAATCAAGCCAATCGACAAAAATTAAATTTTCGCTTTGTCTGCGCGCGGCAATTATTCGGTTCACGCATGGATCTCACTAAAAAAGATTTTCTTTCTTCCCTAGTAAAAAGCGTTCAGGAAGAACAAAAAATTCTTCTTCCTGGTGACGGCTCAACTAAAATTCACCCCTTTTTTGTCAGTGACTTAATCAGTGGACTAACAGCGGCCATGTTTATACCACAGTCTAAACCTCAAGTTTTTTATTTCGCCGGCCAGAAAATCACTGCTTTTTCCTTTGCTAAGCTTTGGGTTGACCTTTGGCCTGAGATAGAAATAAGTTTCGCTAAAAAAATAAATATCCCCCATTTAGGATATTTATCCGAAGCGAAAATAACTCAATCAGAATTGGGCTGGAAATTAACTCATTCTTTAAAAGAAGGGGTTGAAAAAACCATTGGTTGGCTTCAGCGCGGCGATATCCAAAAAATTTGGTTAGTAAAAAAAGAAGAAAAAATAAAAAAACCGGTGATTGAAGAAGAAATTAAAATAAAAACCGAAAAAGAAAATAAAAAAGAGGTGGTTGAAGAAGAAAAAAAAATAACTCCGGAAGAAAATGGTCTTTGGCTATCACGAGAAACAGAGATTTCCCAAAAAATCGAACCGCTTATTATGCCGGAAAAAAATATCAACGAAGAGCCTGCTTCTATTAAAAAAAGAGTGCCAAAAAATAAAAATCACCATCCCCGCCGGGTAATCGCCAGCGCCGTTATAATAAGTCTTCTTTTAATTATTATGCCATTTTTGCTTTTAATCAAAGATTCTTTCAGTGCGACAAAATCGTTAAAAGAAACACAAGCAAATTGTTTAAAAGGCGATTTATCGACTTGCCGCCAGCAAGCCGAAAAGACTAAGAAAAAATTTATTCAAGCTCAAAATACCAGCCATAAACTAACGCCTATTTTAATTAAAATAACTGGCCAAAATTTCTCTAACCAATTCAGTAAATACCTTATCCTTGGAACAAAAGCGGCCGAAGCACTGAGCTATTTTGCCCAAGCCGGAGAAAAATCACAAGAAATATCCAATCAAATAATACAACAGCAAGAAAGCAATGTTGATCTTGACGCTCTTCTTTCAGAAACCGATCAGCTAATGGAAAGGGCTTATTTTAATCTTTCCCAAGTTTTGGCCACTAGCCAGAATATTGCTATTCCCAGCCCCTATCAAAAAACATTCTCCCAGTTTCCCGCTACCATTAAGGATCTCGAATTAACAATGGCTTCTTTACCGGCTCTGCGTCAATTTCTTGAGAAAGAAAACCAAACCATACTTATCTTATTACAAAATAATATGGAACTACGGCCGACGGGTGGATTTATCGGTTCATATGGTTTAATGACTTTTAAAAAAGGACGTTTAACTAATTTTACTGTTCATGATGTTTATGAGGCAGATGGACAACTGCATGGCCAAGTTGAACCCCCAATTACTCTTAAAAAATATTTAGGCGAAGAGTGTTGGTATTTGAGAGATTCTAATTGGTCGCCAGATTTCCCCACCAGCGCTAAACAAGCAATGTGGTTTTTCGAAAAAGAAAAAAAGGAAAGAGTTGATGGCGTTCTGGCAATTAATTTAAACGTCGTTCAAAAAATTCTCGCCGCAATAGGGGAAGTTTATTTACCTGATTACGAAGAAACTATTAATGAAAAAAATCTTTTTGAAAGAACCGAATATCATTCCGAGGTCGGTTTTTTCCCTGGCTCCAAACAGAAAAAAAACTTCTTAGCTAACCTTTCTTTTGAAATCTTTGAACAAATACGCCAAAACAAAATATCTTCCTCGGAACTGTTCCAAGCTTTTAAAGATTCATTAATAAAACGAGATTGTTTAATATATTTTTCCGATCCTGATTTAGAAGCATCAATGATAAAGCTAGAATTTGATGGCGCAATAAAAAGTATAATCTGCCAAAAAGAAAATTGTTTCTCCGATTATTTGTTAGCAGTTGATAGTAACGTTGGCGCCAATAAAGCTAATTTTTTTGTCAAAAGAAGACTAGCTCAAAGAATAGAGATTAAAGAAGACGTTCTTAATCATTCATTGCAAGTCAACTGGCAAAACACGGCCCAAACTAATAGTTGGCCTGGAGGAGAATATAAAAATTATTTCCGTCTTTATCTTCCTGTTGCCGCCCAAATACAAGACGCATTTTTAACAACGGGTTCTCATCAACGAGAGAAAATAAATTTAGAAATAGAAGAAAAAGGTAGTAAAAAAATTGTTGGCGCTGTTATTTCAGTCCCTATCAAAACCAACGCCGTTTTGGAAATAAATTATCAGTTGAAAAATAATTACAAAGACAGTAAGAAAAAGCGCCTTGCTTTTTTAGTGCAAAAACAAAGCGGTGCTGATTGGCAAGAAGATATTACTCTTTTTTCCTATCCCAAAAATTGGCTTCCATCCCAAATAGAACCAAGCGGCAATCTTTCGACTAATGCTATTACTTACCAAAATATTCTCGATCGGGATCGTCTTTTTGAATTAGAATGGGGCGAAATAGAAGACCAATAACAATCGCTAAAAGTAAAAAATTTTGCTGTAGTGTTAACCAATAATGATCAAAAAAACCTAAAAAAAGCCCCGCCAATAAAGCCAAATCAAGAAAAGTCACTTTTTCTTTTAAGGATAAGAAAAAAAATCGAAAAAACTTAAAACTCAAACATAAAAACAAGAATGTGCCTACTAAGCCCGTTTCAACGAGAAATAAAAGATAAACATTATGTACCGGTTGAAGGAAGTTATATTGACCACGCAAAAAACCTAAATTAGTTTGTGCCGTAATAAAATTGCCCCCACCAACTCCCAGCCAAAGTTTCGTCCTCATCAATTGAAAAGCGTTTTGTATCAAAAAAAGTCTTTCCTGCCAAGATTCTTGTTCAATAATACCCACTTCAATAGAATATAGTATCAAGGCGGCCGCAAGAATAATCACCGCAATAAAAAATTTTTTACTCCGGCGCCAGCTTAAAAAAACCATTAAAAATAAAATAAATAAATAAGCGGCGGCAGAAAAAGTCAGACAAATTGTTAAGAATAAAAAGACTAATAAACCATCAATGATATTGACTACCCAACCCGACCATTTTTTTCTTCCCCAATAAAGAATTAAGCTTAAAACGATTAACCATCCTGCTAGCGAATTAGGATGAGAAAACGACGCCATTGGTCTTAATAAAAAATAGCGCCCTACTTGAGCCTTAGCTATTCCTAAACTAGCGATGTTAAAATCTCTTTCACCTAGCCACCAAAATAAACCGCCCAGAGAAGACTGCTTAAAAAATTGCCACCAAGCAATGAGACTAGTATAAAAACCGGCCAATGCCAAAGGAATAAGCCAATTTTTTCTGAAATAACGGGCCGTATAAATAACCAAAAAAGCGCCTTCTAAGAATTTTAACCAACGATAAATAGCCAGGAGAGAGCGATCGGCTACCCAAATATTAATGAGACAGAAAAGCAATAAAAAAAAGAATTTAATTTTTTGGCGCTGAAAAAATTTTTTCCAAAAAGAAAAGTGAAGCCTTAAATCTATTAAAAATAATAAAAACAAACCAATATCGGTGACAAAGAGGGTAGGAGAAAGAAAATCTACTTTTATCCCCCAAACAAAAGCTTCTCCCGGCCAAAAATGGTAGCCTAACTGCGTGGGCAGAAGCAATAGAAAAAGAAAAATCAATCTATCAGTTTAATAATTAATTGACGATTACGACCTTCTCCTTCGGAATAAGTTTCAACTTGCTTATTACTATCTAAAAGAATGTGAACATAACGCCTTTCACCGGGAGTGAGATCGGCAATAGCAATTGATTGACCGGTGCTACCGGCTTGTTCAACCGCTCTCATGGCCATTTCTTCCAACTGCGATTCTCTTTTTTGACGATAATTATCAATATCAACCACTAAATGAACCCATTCGCCAAGTTTTTTATGAATCAATAGACCCAAAATAATCTGAAATGCTGCTAAATTTTTGCCATGATAACCCACTAAAAGAGCATTGTCTTCCGATTGCAAATCCAATAAAACTACTTCATTTTCCTTGTCTTCTTCAATGGTTATCTTAGCTTCAACGCTCATTTGCTTCAATAACTCTTTGACTATCGCTTCAACCTTATCTAATTTATTTTTCATTTTCACCACCTCTTGTTTTTCCCAACTTCTTAACTGCCAGTTGTTGTATTAATCCTGTCAAAGAAAATACAAACCAATAAAGTGTTACACCGGATGGTAGTTTTAATCCTATTAATAAAGTCATCAGCGGCATCATATAAAGCATTTGTTTCTGCATCATCACAGTCATATCGTCTGATTTATTGGCAGTTTTCTCGGCCAATTTTTCCGCTTCTTGAACCTGGGGCTGAGTTAATTTAGCTGTTAAAAATTGAAAAACAGCCGACAAAATTAAAAACATCCCCGGAATATTATTTTTTAATGAACCGAAGTTAATTGAACGCAAACAATCACTCAATAAATCGGGTTTAGGTAAATTTAAATAAAGAAAAGAAAAATTTATCCCATTCGATGGTAAAGAAACGCCTTTGTATAACAATGCCTGTACTGCGGTTTGATCTTGCGAACTAAGGACTTTTTGGAAAACCTGAAAAAGAGCAATCAAAATTGCCATTTGAAGAATGGTGGGCAAGCAACCGGCGGCAGGATTAATGCCTTCTTTTTTATAAAGCGCCATTTGCGCTTTGGCAAGTTTCTCCTTGCTGTTTTTATGCTTTTCTTTAAGTTTCTTTATTTGAGGCGCTAACTTTTTCATTGCTTCACCGGAACGAAGCTGGGGTAAAATCAGGGGAATAAGGGAAACCCGAACAAGAATGGTAGAAACAATAATTGCCCAGCCTAAAGAACCGAACCAATTGTTGAAAATAACCAAAAGATTGGTAAGCGGTTGAATTAAAATAGTTTGAAACATAATAAAATTAATTTTTAAATTTCTTCTAGTGAATCCCAACCGCCGCGATGAAATGGATGGCAACGTAAAATTCTTCTTCCTCCCAGAAAACTGCCTTTTAGTATACCATAGTGTTCGACAGCTTGATAAAAATAAACAGAACAAGAAGGCGTGAAACGACAATTTTTACCCAAAAGAGGCGATAATAAAAATTGATAAATTCTTAAAAAGAATAAAAAAAGTTTTTTAAACATCATTTAATATCCAAATCAGATTTTTGACGCAGTAGGTTTATCTCACTAAAAGCCTTAGTAATCGCTTCCCGAAGAATGTCTTTTTCTTGACCAATAATGGTGCGTTTAGCCAAAAATAAAAATAAATAACCTTCCTTGATTTCCTCCAACATCTCCCGCACCGTACCCATTAATAACCTTTTAGCGCGATTGCGCACCGTCGCCCTTTTGTCTATTTTGCGAGAAAAAACAGAAGCAAAACGGGAAATGCCTGAGCTCTTGCAATAAAGTAATGAAAAAAATGGAGTCGAATAGTGTTGGCCAGTTTTTTTGACCAGTTCTATTTCATAAAATTTTAAGCGCCTTTTTTTAGCAAGCATTATTGTTTCGCTACGGGAGTTAATTTGTGTCGCCCCTTATCTCGGCGTCTTTTCAAAACATTTCGACCTGATTTTGTTTTCATTCGTTTCCGAAAACCGTGCGAGCGAGCCCTTTTTCTCTTTTTCGGCTGATATGTTCTTTTTGTCGCCATAACTATATTATTTTATATCATAAACTAGCTTTGGAATCAAACGGAGAAAATAATGCTATAATTAAATTATGACAAAAATGAAACAGAAAAGAATATTCTCGGCAATGCAGCCAACCAGCCGACTTCATATTGGCAATTGCACTGGCGCTCTTAGACAATGGGCTGAACTTCAAGATGAATATCAATGTATTTATGGCATTGTTGATTTACATGCCATTACTATTCCTCAAGATCCGCAGGAATTAGCCAAAAACACACAAAATTTGGCCACTCTTTATCTCGCCGGCGGTATTGACCCTAAAAAATCAATTATTT
>Ga0307928_10004532_pt1 | contig 10540 bp, 12 predicted proteins | sample AceLakmetagen232_FD_201815 | JGI IMG/M metagenome (GOLD analysis project Ga0307928, IMG submission 201815) | Saline water microbial communities from Ace Lake, Antarctica - #232 | ecosystem: Environmental > Aquatic > Non-marine Saline and Alkaline > Saline | place: Antarctica: Ace Lake...
GCCCCCAAAGCCGGTGAAACGCCCGTCGCCATGCCTGCTCGTACTTCGGCCAGCGGGCGAAGTCCCGAGCTACGCCTTTCGCGCCACCCATCGGGCAGCCGATGCACCCCAGGCGCTTGAAGCCCTCGTCATACAGGGAGCAGTACGGAATGTGCTCGGTGCGGATAAACGCCCACACATTCTCGGCGGTCCAGTCGATGATCGGGCTAAGGGCCCAGGACGGCTCTTTCCGTTTTCCATGGTTCTGCTCATTCGACCAACGCGTCAGCAGTTTCCATGTCTTACGGCGGCGATCCGACTCGGCCCAGCGAATGCCCAGCACCTTCACTTTGCCCGCGCCGCCACCCTCCTTAAGCTCCTGACAGCACCATCGTTGGTGCCGCAGCGGGTAGCCGCGCTCGTCTGCCATGACCGTAAAGAAGCATTTGGGCGGGTGATGCATTTCTACCTCGGCGTGCTCGCGTTTGATGAACCGCACCAGTTCCGGTGGGTCAATGGTGGTCACTGAGTAGTGCCACTTGATCTCCACACCGGCCATCTCAGCCAACCGCTTGATGCACACACTGTCCTTGCCACCGCTAAAGCAGCCGTAGTAGCCGTCTTCCGCGTCCATTCCCAGCGCCAGCCCCCGGAACTCCCGCAGCCGCTGGCCGGCTACAGCGACCTTCTCGTCAATGCTTATGCCCCAGTCGTCGGCAAGTAGTGGTTGCTTTACCATTGTGCCATCTCCTGCGGCACGGCCGGCCGGTACTCTTTCGGGCTGATTCCGGGCGGTACACGCCACATGTTGCCGGCAATGCGGTCGATCAGCTTGCGGGCGCCGTCGAACCCCCAAGTGCCTACCGCCTGGAATCCGCGGCCTTCGAGGAACCGAATCTGTTTCGGTGTGGTCAGGTTCTCGGTCCGCCGTTTGGCCAATGTGTCCAGCAGCTTGGCAGCGTGTCCCTGACAGGTAACTTCGTCGGGAGAAATTCCGGACTTCTCAAGCCGCTTGAGCTGCGCCATTGCCGGCGGCCCCATTGCTCGCAGGTCGCCGGTATCCGGTATGTACTCGCGATCGGCGCCGATACTCATTTCGTACTGCAGCGGGTCGACCAGCGAGCGCTTACGCTGCTTCTGCTCTTCGAGCAACTTGCGTAGCGATTCCTCGCGTTCCTCGGTTGCCGTGCCTTCCGCGTCGGCTTCGGCTTCCAGCAGGTCCACCGAGCCATCCAGGCTGGCTGCGGCCATCAGCTCAGCCACGCGCCTACTGATCTCCGGATTCTCGCAGATAAGATGCGCCGGCCGGCAGAGTTCGTGGCGCTCAGAATGCCAAAGGAAATCGAGCAGAAGCAGATCCGGCTTGCCCGGGTGGATGCGTGTGCCGCGACCGCACATCTGTGCATAGAGACTGCGCACCTTCGTCGGTCGCAGCACGCAGATACAGTCAACGTCCGGCTGATCCCAGCCTTCGGTCAACAGCATGGCGTTGCAGAGCACAGAGCCGGGCCCGGCCGCGTCAAACCACTTGAGCGTTTCCGCGCGATCCCGGCTTTCGCCGTTTACCTCGCGCACCGGGATACCGCGCGCAGCCAGCATGGCTTGGAACTTCTGCGAAGTCTGAATCAGCGGCAGGAATACCACCGTTTTGCGTGCCTGGCACTCCGTGGCAATGTGGTCGGCGATCTGCTCAAGGTACGGATCGAGCGCGGTGCCGACAGCCTTCGCCTGGAAATCGCCGGCAGTGACCTTGACTGCATCCAGGTCGATCGTCAGTGGAATGGTTAGTGCGCGTATCGGGCAGAGCCACCCATCGCGGACAGCCGCAGGCAGTGAGTATTCGAATGCCAGCGTTTCGAAAACTTCCCCCAGGTCGCGCTTATCGCCCCTGTCGGCAGTTGCGGTGACACCCAGCACCTTCGCGTCCGGGTAGTGATCGACCACCGCGCGGTAGCTGGCGCTTATGGCGTGGTGCGCTTCGTCAACGATCACGTGGGTGAAGTCATGACCATTGCGTCTGTGCTCGCGCTGCATGGTTTGCACACTGCCGACCACAACGTTGAACCAAGTATCGACCGCGGTGTTTTCAGCCTTCTCAACGCCGCAGCCGAGTCCTGTAACCTTTTCCAGCTTGTCAGCCGCCTGCTGTAGCAATTCGTGCCGATGCGCCAGCACCAGGCACCGGCCGCCGTGACGTACGGCATGCTCAATAATCGAGGAGAATACGATCGTCTTGCCGGTCCCTGTCGGCAACACCATCAGCGTTGCCCGCACTCCCTGTTCCCATTGTTCCAATACTGCTCTCGCGGCTGCCGTCTGGTATGGTCGAAGCGTCATGCTGCCCACTGCTTGTCAACCTCCCGTATCTATAGAGTCACACTCGGCAGTGCCTCCTTGAAACCGTGCGTTCATGACCACCCGTTGCCGGATATTCCTTACGCTGCCGCGGTGATGCACCGCACTGCCGGCAGGATCCCGGGCCACCCTTCGGCGTCCACCCGGGATCTCCATACAACGGTGTGCTCAAAACGGCGCCTCACCGGGGGCCAGTTGTTCTTCATCCTCGGGGGGATCCAGGAACTTCGTGATGTCATTTGACTTGCGTATCTCGCCGTCCTTCCCTGTCCACTCGCGCACGTCGAGCTTGCACCGGCCCTCGCCACCGACCACGCCGTTCCAGTCCATGACAATGCGTTCGCCGTGTTTGCGTGCGCCAAGTGCACGGAAGAAGCCACACAGCAGTCCCTCGGTCTTGGTGTGCAGAAACAGGCTATGATGCAGCGTCGTGTACATCGATTCGTCGCCGACCTCAATAGTCAACACGGCCTGGTTGCAGGGCGGCAGCTTCACACTGCCGGCAAAGCGTTTGCGCTCGAACTTCGTTACACGAAACGGGTACTCACCCGCATCGAGCAACACGAAGTCGCTACCGTCGTTTTCAATCTGATCATCCCATCCCAGTTCTCGTCCTTCGGCTGTCATGTGTCTGTCCTCTCCGCGTGATTACGGATGCGCGGCCCCCATTAGGTCTGGTGGCTACGCTGCTGCTGTTACCTGGCTGGCAATCAGTTGGATGTTATTCACCACGGCCGCCCACTTGCCGACTACACGCGCCAGTGTGGCCTCGTTGTAGTCACGCGGGTTCATGTCTGCGGGTACCACCTTCTTGCGCGCCAGCTCCGCGCCGAGCTGTTCCTTGGTGATGCTGCTTGTGGTCATCAGTTGGGCAAGCTGAGTGAGGAGGTTCTGTTTCTCCGGACTCGGCCTGTCCTGGATAGGCACAGGCTTGAGATCGGCCGGCACATCGTCAGTGGTGGCGGTTTGAACCGGCTCCGGCCGGAGAGGCTTTTCCGGGATACTGGTTGGTGCGACTTTGGGGAAGATCCCGGCAATGGCATCGAAGGTGAGTGGCAGTTCGGCCGGGAGGTTGAACCGGTTTTTGGCGTCCCAGCAGGGATGATGCTCAGCGAACATCACGCGCTTGCCGCCCTGGGCCTTTGCCTTTCCGTCCGTCTCAACCACAATGGTCTTGTAGTTGAGAAACAGAATCAGATCAGCCCATTCTTTCGTAGCCGGCCCGACTTGCTTGGACAGCTTCGTTTCCCACCGGTCATAAGCGCCTGCTTCGTCTGGTTGCTCGAACTTGCGCATCCATGCGTGCCCCAGGAACAGTACGTGCATCCCGGTCTTCGCTTGCAGAACCGCAACCTGGTCCAAGAACCGTTTCCACTCTTCGGCGGTATAGGTGTAGCCCTTGCCATAGCCGAAGGCCTCGATACTGTCCTGCTGATACTTTGCCAGTACGGCTTGCATCGCCAGCTTCTCAAGCCAGTCTGCGGTGTCGAACACCAGCGTCTTGTAACCGTTGCAGTCGGTTGCCAACTCGTCTACGGTCTGAAGCACGGCTGCCCAGCTCAACGGCTGGATGCGGTCAACGTCCAACCGCAGCGTCCCTGCTTCCGCGTCCACAAACAGCGGTTTTGGCCATGCTGCTGCGAACGTGCTCTTGCCGATGCCCTCAGGCCCGTAGGCCAGTGCCCTGATCGGCGCGTTCTGTCTGCCCTTCACAATGTTCATGCGTCCTGTCCTTCCGTGTCCTGCCCGTTCTCTTCTTCTATCGGCAGCTCCGGCTGCCGTTCGGAATGCTTCAGCTGGCGTACCGAAACGACGTTCATTGTGTCGGTGCGGTAGATCGTCATTGTATCCTTCTCGTAGTCTGGAGTCATGCCGCATTCAACCGGCCGCTCTTCCTGCTTGTGCTTGACCGCTTCCGCGAGCTTGTCGATCTTGGCCTGGCACTTCTTGATCAAATCACCCGTCGCGCGGCGGTCCTCGGTATACTCTGCCAAATCTTTTTCGGCGTCTGCAAGGTCAACGCCGCGCACTCGCTGCTCGTCGTCCGTCATCCGGCACATGAGTTGCTGAATCTGGTGACCTATGCACTTACGCGATGAGTCGTGTAGATCAATGGCAAGCATTACTTGCTTCGCCCTCTCGTCGTTCAGCTGGTCAAGTGCCTGCATTGCCGTATCTAGCGGCACTTCTGGGCCTCCGTTAACGCTAATGGTTGTGTCCTTTGGCATCGTCGTCTCCTATCTAGTAAGTGGTAAAAAATCCGCGTTTGGTCACCCGATGCGCGGCCCCGGGGGGCAGGACCGCCCTTACCAGTCCTGCTCGCCGGCAGGCGCCGCCGCGGCCGGTGCTGCCGGTGCCTCGGGTTCCTGTCCACCGAGAACAAGTCCGTCCTCAATGATGATGCTGCATTCATCGCCGTGGCTGACTCGCGTGGCAATGGCCTGCAGGCCTTCGCCGGTCAACCAAGTATTTAATTCGGTGAGCTGTTCCCGGTCCATGCGCTCAAGTCCGTCGAGTAGCACGAACCCACATTCAGGCTTAAGTGCGCGAACAATGGCCACGCCAGAGCGGATTTGTTCGGCACTGCTCATGCAGTCCCAGGCTTTGGCGTGGTAAGTGAGTGAGCTGTTTTCGACCGAGAGCCCGGCCAGCGGCATGTCGGCACTATCCAGCAGTGCGGATCGCCGTGCGCGCACTTCCTCCACGCGTCCCGAAAGCATTTTGTACATGTCGCGGGCCTGCTCGGCGTCTTCCAGTGCCTTGCGCTTGTCCAGGTTCTGCCGGATTTTCGCGTTGACCGTTTCCATCTCGGCTATGTGCGTTTCGATCTCGGCGGTCGATTCGTCCTCGCCTATCGGCCGCTCAGTTGCGCCCTTGACGATTGCGGCGGCGTGAATCGCTCCTGCGGAAAGCTCTTCGAGCCGTTTCTTCGCTTCGTCCAGTTGCGCCTCGAGCCGGTGTACCTCTTCAAGCTGGCCCTTCATCGAAAGGCGGGCACGTTCAGCTTCATTTTTGCACTGGCCAATGCGCTGGCGGCTTGCCATCTTCGCTGCGTTGCGCTGCATGACGGCTTGTGATGCCTGGACCAGACCGGCCGCGGACAGCAGCTCGTCCGGTACGTCGTGGTATTCGGGCATTTCGGCTGCGTACTTCTCCTTCTGATCGGCGACACGCCCCTGCGTGGTACGCTCATCGTAGACCAAGCGTTCTTCGTTGTCGAGAGCGGTAAGCTGGTCACCGATGCCCAGGATACGCAACAGCACTTCGGCCTTGCTCTTTCCGTTCATCGCCAGGAACTTCGGCAGGTTCAGCGCCAGTTCCTCGACAAACGAGTCGAGCAGCCGCTGGCCGGCTTTCTCACCGGCCGGATCGGTGACGTGCAGGGCCGCGTTCTTCCCGCGGCGCTCGACCTTCAGCCCATTGGAGAGCATGACCTCCAGGCGTGCGTCAGCGGCACCGTCGTCGCGTTGGAGATTGGTGGGTCGGTACTTCTCACCGCCCAGGGCGTAGCAGATGCCGTCGAGGATGGATGTCTTCCCCTGGCAGTTGCCGCCGCCAATCACCGTCAGCCCGGTGGACACCGGGTCCAGGTGCACAGCGCGCACCCGCTTCACGTTTTCTAATTCAAGTGATACGATCTTGATTCCGTTGTTCACAATCCTGCCTCTCTTTCCTGCCTCTTCTGTCTCTACCGACTCGCGAGCCACATCAGCGGCCCGCTGAACAGTGCGACGGCTGCCAGTACAGCCGTGACAACTACAAAGAGCGCCAAGCCCATCTCCAACTGCCGGATGCCGCGACGGCGCTCGATCTTCCACATCGCGCGTAAATGCTCTTGATGTCGGGCTTCGATGTCAATTCGCGTGCTGTAACTGCTCGTGCTGGTCATGGTGTCAGCCCCTGCTCTGCCAGTATCCGGCAATACCGTTCGTGTCGTTGTCTCCGCGCATTTCCCATAAACGAGGCCGCTATCCGGTCAACAAGTGCATCCGACAGCGGCGACAACGTGATAAGGGCCTGCCCGGGCGGGGAAGAAGGAAAGGGGGAGACGCCCGGACAGGCCGCAAAAGTAGCAGCGGCAGGATTTGAACCTGCGACCTCCAGGTTATGGGCCTGGCGAGATGACCTGACTTCTCCACGCTGCTGTGTCGTTGTGTCGCTCATGAATCATCTCGGGATATCGCTGCCACTTGATCGGAAACCTGCGTCCTGCTACGTTTCTGTTCCGCAAGGGCGGCAAAATCAACGCCGCCACACATTTCGGAAGCCGTAAGAACAGGGGAGAAGGAAGATGCAAGACGCGAGAAAGTTCTTTGCAGAGAACCTGCGCATTCTCGGGCTGACAACACCAGCAGCGGTTCAGCAGAATCCAGAGAAGTACAACCTGTCTTTGGGGCTGGTTGCGCTGGCGGAGCAAACCGCAGAGACACATCGCCTGTTACCTGCTGTCCACAGACAATTGCAGATGCTCGGACGCTGACTTCACTGATCACTGTGTCGTTCATGAATCACTCCTTTTGCCAGCGCCCGCCGTAGACGGGGGGGTGACAGACACTTGATGAAGAACCAAGTCCTGAGTTAAAAAAGGGGCCAAATCCGCGACATAGTACCATGCCCCCGGCCTCTTGGTTCTTGCTCGTTCTATCCGCCCTTGTTTTTCCCATCGAATGAACGTTTGGCGATGTACCCCGCAGCGCCCTGCGGCTTCTGTTTGGTTGACTATCACTTCAAAATCTCCTTGAGGTTTCGTTGCTTTTTACCGTAATTGCGGCGTGATCGAGATACAAGTCCTCATGTCGTGATTTGTAACATTTTTTACAAAGCTGTATATTCGCAACACCTTACAAAGGAGGGGCTCACTATGAGACTCGTGATAACAGAGAGCCTGGCCTGCTTTCTTGACCAACATCCACTGACAATGGAAGAAGTCGCAAATCGCGGTGGCGGTGCTCTCGATGCTCTCTATCGGATCCGACGCGAACGAAACGGATGGCTTTCTGATAAAACCACGGAAAAACTAGCGCGCGGACTTGGGGTGAGTGAGCTAGCCCTGATGCAGATTGCGATTGGCCAGCCACCGATGAACGCAGGAGGCGGCATCGTGGAAGTCCCGCTGCATCATACCGTACGCGTGTACGGGCTGGCCAATGCGCTCGCGCTCAACGCGGATGTCATTTACGGCGATGAGATCCCCGAGAATGAAGCGGACCTCGACACGGTTACTGTCACCGACCGGCGCGTCTGCGCGGCCTTCCGGATCAGCGGCCAGAGCATGGAACCGGGGATCATCGACGGCGACGTGGTCCATTGTATCAAGCCGGATTCACTTGACGACATCGCTCAGGGCAAGACGGTCCTCTGCAAGTGGAACGACACGGTCGCGTGCAAGCGTTACCGCCGTTACGGTGATACCGTTGTCCTCGAATCGACCAACTCGGCCGGTGAGAACTACGAGATCACGGCAGCCGAAATCGAGTGGCTGCTTGTCGTCGTCAAGATCGAGAGGGACGCATAGGAGGGGGTAGCTCCATGGACAAACGACTCCACAAACGAAAGAGCCCGATACTGGCGGCAGTACTTGGCGGCATTCATCCATTCGGCTTCCTATATTTTGGCTGGCGAGTCGCCCTTTGTGTGTGGCTTTCATGGGGAATAGCAGCTGCATGTATCCTGCTGCTAAGAATTGAGAAAGTGCCCCCTTTCTCTGGATTGGCTCAATCAGGCGTCCTCGCACTGTTTGCTTACGCCGTTGCACAAATGAAGAACAAACGAGCAGGGTCAGCGGCAACAGCTTTACTCATCGGAGGGGCGTTGTTTCCATGGATCTGTACCGTAACGGTGGCTATTGCATCCTTTAAGCTGCTTGGGGATAGTATTGCCGCCCATTCATTACGCCTGGCAGGTGCAGCTGCTATCGGCTGCCTGTTTATGACGCCCATGACGTTCCTTCTAACTGGCACGTTTACATTTTGGAGCACAAGACCATTGACACTGATGATCCTCGCTACGAACCACGCGGCTGATGAGGAGTTCGCGACTGAGGTCAGCGGGGAGTAGCGCAGAACGGGTGGAAGGAGAAAGAACCGCAAGTGGAAGAAATAGTATGAGGAGATGGCCAGAGCATGAAAGCAACACCGAAACCGAAATCAGTCAGACAGCTTCGCGCGAAGTTCCTTTTCCCAGACGACTACAACCCTGTTTATGCGAACGGGGCGTGGGGCGGTGTGACACCGCACGGTGAGATCGTCGCCCACTTCTTCCAGGAGCGCCAGGGGCTTCCGCTTGAACAGCAGCTCGACGTGGATTCGAACGGCATACTGTTGAACACATCGATCAAGGAACCCGAAGGGCATGGTGACATTCTTGTCCGTTTTGTTCATGCGGGAGTAACCATGGATCTTGCGACCGCAAAGGCCGTTCACAACTGGCTCGGCGAGAAGATCGGCGATCTCGAACAACGGATAAAGAAGGGTAAGGTATGAGCAGTACACACACAGTTGTTCTCTCGCAGTTGGTGCAGTACTTTGTGTCAGGATCGACAACAGGTTTTCCCTGCCTGGAGGCGCACCCGGTGAAACAGACCAGTCCCCATGCGTCCGCATCCGACACCAACCAGCCGCGCCGTCTTTACCGTCAAACGCCGGCCTATTCCCCTGGAACCGTCACCATGCCCGGAACCATGGCCGTTTCGCACATTGTTGCTCATCGTTCCGACGACATGGCAATCAGCCTCGATGACGCCTTCATGCTCTCAGCCGACGCGTTACGTGCGATCTGGGACACGCCGGAGGAGGACGAAGCATGGAAGGACTTGTGAGGGGGGATGTTGTCGTTGTTGATGTTGAGTTCAGCAATGCATCAGACTCAAAGCGCAGGCCTGCTATGGTTGCCGCGGTCACAGAGATGAACGATCTCATCGTCTGTGCCATAACAAGCAAAGCACGCAAAGGCCCCTATCGCGTTCCCGTGGAAGCCTGCGACTTCGCCACTGGCTCTTTACCGCAACCATCTTCTGTGCGAGCGGATTTCCTTATGACCATTAGCCGTGGACGGGTCCATCACCGTACCGGCCATCTTTCCAGCGGGCCGGTAGAAACTGAGGGTTGACGTTTGTCAACGGTGCATAGCCTGACGCTGTCCGAGGCAGTCGAGTTCTACCGCCGCATTCTCGCCGCGGGCAAGGCGCCTGTAATCCGCGCGCTCGCACTTGATGACCTGTACTTCCTCCTTGCCTACCTCTGCCGCCGGCGCGACATGCTGCACCCCTGGGTATACGCCCGGGTCCGGGAGTTCGAGGCGAGTCCCGACGGGCACTTGGACCTGTGGGCACGCGGTCACTACAAGTCCACCGTCATCACATTCGGCGGCACGCTGCAAGAGATTCTGCGCGATCCCGAGATTACTGTCGGCATCTTCTCCCACACTCGGCCTGCGGCCAAGGCGTTCCTGCGCCAGCTGCAGCGGGAGTTGGAGGCTAACCGGGAGCTCCAGGCGCTGTTTCCAGATGTGCTGTTTACGGAGCCTGCCCGGGAAGCGCCGATGTGGAGCCTTGACAGCGGTCTGATCGTGCGGCGTAAGGGCAACCCTAAGGAGGGGACCGTCGAGGCGTCAGGGCTTGTGGACGGTCAGCCGACCGGTAAACACTACGCCCTGGTTGTCTACGATGATGTAGTGACTCTGGAGTCGGTGACCACTCCGGAGCAGATCGAGAAGACAACTTCATCGTGGGAACTGAGCCTTAACCTGATTGCTGCGGGCGGGAAACGCCGATACGTCGGCACAACCTACCATTTCAACGATACCTACAAGACGATCCGGTCGCGCGGTGCAGCATCTGCTCGCGTGCATCCTGCCACTGCTGATGGCACGATGGAAGGGGTTCCGGTCCTGCTGACCAGGGTGGAACTGGCGGAGAAACGGCGCGACATGGGACCGTACACGTTTGCGTGCCAACTCCTGCTCAATCCGGTTGCCGACCGGGTGCAGGGGTTTCAGCAGGATTGGTTACGGTTTTATGACATTCCGCCGAAAACGGCCGGCTGGAATATCTACCTGCTCGTGGATCCGGCCAGCGAGAAAAAGGTGCGCAGCGATTACACGGTTATGGCGGTGATAGGGCTCGCACCGGACAACAACTATTACCTGCTCGACATGGTGCGTGACCGGCTCAACCTCACCGAGCGCGCAAATGCGTTGTTTGACCTCG
>Ga0307928_10004533_pt1 | contig 10538 bp, 7 predicted proteins | sample AceLakmetagen232_FD_201815 | JGI IMG/M metagenome (GOLD analysis project Ga0307928, IMG submission 201815) | Saline water microbial communities from Ace Lake, Antarctica - #232 | ecosystem: Environmental > Aquatic > Non-marine Saline and Alkaline > Saline | place: Antarctica: Ace Lake...
CTGACAAAATCAAATACGAATCCAATTATGATTTTTGATTTAGGGGAAACAAAAACCATCCCAGCTTTTTTCCTGAACGATGTTAATTTTGATAAGGTGCTGATTAAGGGACATGCTTCTAACTTAACAACGGATTGGACAGCAGCTTCTTTTGATAGTGGGATACTTTCAATCAGCGAAGATGATCAAGTTAAACGGAGCAAAGTATATATCCCAGCAACGGCTTTTGCTTATCGGTGGTTGGCAATTTGTGTACCCACTACGGCCTCCGCTGTTGGAAGTTATGTCATAAAATGGGAAATGGGAACCGTCATACTATTAGAAGACACTACGCTCTTTATGCATAATATGGCTCCGGATTATGAAAGGGGTGGAACACAAGCTTACGGAGAGGTAAAGATAAAAACACGGCCAAAGGGACGGATAAAATTTGGTCCGATACGATGGGAGGGCATTTTACAATTTGGAATTCGTTCAACAGTTCAAGAAGCGGATCTGCTTACTTTAAATAATATGAATATTGCAGACCCATTAGTTTTTTATGAGAATGGAACTGATGGGGATGATACGTCTAAGGTATATCTTTGTGTTCGCGATTCTCAATACAAAGGGAGTTTGATTTATAGTTCCACAGTACAGGCAACGGCAATAAAATTAATTGAATTAGTATAAGGAGGTACGGTAATGCATCAAAATATAAGGATAGGCGATAAAGTGGAAGCAGATGTTATTCGTTTTGGTGGAGGGCATGAAAAACCAAAATTAACGGCTCATTGGGAGTGGGAGCATATTCGTAATGGTAAGGTTATTGACTGTTGGGGGTACGATAATTTTTGCTCTGATGAGGGGCTGACCAATATGCTGGGGGTTCATTTCCATGCAGATACCCAAATCACGGCCTGGTTTATTGAGCTTTTTGAATCAGATACTACCCCTGATGGAGACACCACTTATGCCGTCCCGGTATATACCCCAACAGATGCCTATGATGAGGCGACAAGACCTGCTTATACTGAAGCGGCTGCAGCGGCAAAGTCTATAACAAATTCTGCAAACAAAGCAGTGTTTACAATGAATGACACAAAGGCTATTTATGGGGCTTCTTTGGTTGGGGGCGGGGCTGCAGAGGATACTAAAAAAGATGTTGCTGGTGGCGGAACTCTTTTTAGTGCCAGCCAATTTGGGGCTGTGAAAAATGTAGTGGCTACAGATGTGTTAAATGTAACTATCACAATCACTTTAGCAGATAGTTAAGTTTTAATTTATGGCTACTTATGAAGGAATACTTGATTATGTAATTCGTACCACGGAGAGCGGTGATGTCCGCTCTACGGAGAGCGGTGATATCCGTATAGTATCACCGAGTGGAACTCCGGAAGAGGCATCGGCTAATGATGCTGTTGCAGTAAATTGGGAAGCTGCAATGGTATCATTAGAATCAGCAAATGTTTCTGATGTGACTTCTGCTGTTCGGATTATAGATTGTGTAATTAATGAATCAATATCCGCAAGTGATACCCTTTCTGTACAATGGGGTCTTCAAGGGATTTTATTAGAAGCCTCCTTTGCACAAGATGCAATTGTCCCTATTCATTTTACCTATCCAATTTTATCAGAATCTATCAATGTATCAGATCAGGTTCTCCCGAATTGGGATGCTAAAGTAATTCTTTCTGAGGCAGCGGCTTGTGCTGATGTTTTTGCGGCTGTTAAGGAATCTTTTCTTGTAATAGCAGAATCTTTTATTAGTACCGATGTATTAGCAGTACGATGTGACTACTATCCTGTTATTTCAGAAACTATAATTGTTGATGATTATCTTTCTGTACCTGAAACAATTACAGCCGACGATGTGTTGATTACTATCTATTTAGATGCGGGCACCATTCGGAAAGCCATGCATTCAGACGTATATTACGGGCATATGTATCACGGGGATCTCCTGTCTGAAGTTGTGGTGCAAGAAAATTTCCCGGATATTTTTTATGGGGTTCAGGATACCAATACAGTTTCATTAAAGTTCTCCAATACAGATAATGGAATTGATAGTACTTGGGAGGCTTTGGCAGCTGCTGAAGAATTAAGAAATAAAAGAGTGCTTATTCGGGCGCGCGATTTATCTCTCATTGGTTCTGGAAAGATTATAGATTATACGTTCGGAGATAAAGCAGAAATTAAAGTAGAATTAAGGGATGATGAATTATTCGATGCACTGCTTCCAGCGGCAACAGTAACTGCAGATGAATTTACCACTACTGCGTTAAACATTGGGGCACCAATTAATATTTGTTTTGGACATTGTAAAAACGTTCCTTTAGCTAATATTCAAAACAACCTTACGGACGATCATTATGACTATCTAATAGGGTATGGAACAATTCAAAGCCTTTGGATTGACCATGCTAATAATCGGGGCGTTAAAAGAGACGGTGTTTTGGCTGCAGAAGCGGACTACACTTTCTATGATGGCTCACAGGGTTCCCCATACCCAGGATATGCGTTTATTAGGTTTATAAAAGAACAAAAAGATTTTGATCTTAGCATGCTTGCATTGTCAGCTGACGTTTACGGTCTTGAGTTAGGAGAAGCTTCTGCACAAAGAAATTTTGCATATGTAATAAAAGCGTTTCTTGAAAACACGACTTGGGGAGTCTCTTCTACAGTTAGTACCGCAACATTTTCGACGGCAGCAGCGGCGTTACCTATTGCGCAATGGATGTGTGATGGTGCTATAACTTCCCAAAGGAAAGCACGAGATATTCTTAATGAGCTGTTGTTAGTTGCCCGGGCACGATTAAAAAGAAATGCTGCCGGGGCTTGGGAAATATATGTGGATGGAACGGCATCCTCTGCGCTTTCTTTAGGGGAAAATGACGGATATTATGATAATTGTGAAGTGCAATATATCAAGGTCACTCCATCTAAATCTGCGCTGAAAAAAATAACAATCCATTATGATCTGAATGACACTCCTTTCGCCTCCGGTTCTTCAGGGAATACTGCGCCATATGCTTATGACATTACTAATGTTGGACGGAAAGAAATTTCTTTTGATGCGCATACCGATTTTGGTATTAGCAAAACTTATGAACTGCCTTTTGTCATTGAGAACAACACTGCAAAAAAAGTACTCAGTTATCTTTACGGCAGATCTATTTACGCTGATAAAAAGGTGGTTCTTAAAGCAGATTCGGAAGTAAAAGATTTGACTTGTGGGCAAGTAGTAACCCTTACGGCGGCGGCTCGCGGCCTTTCCGCTGTTTCTCATAAGATCACTTCAATTTCTAAAAAGTTAACGGAATATGCGCTGGAAGTTGAGGCATATGACGCCCGAATATTTGACGATCAAGTCATAACTGCACCAACAGCTTGGGAAGGAACACCGGTAACACACGGTTTGAAAGTAATTGATTCAGGTTCTATTGGTGGAATGGTTATAACGGGAACGGTTATTCGAACAGATGACGGTCTTGTAGGATTGAGCAGTGCAGTTACTGTTGGGGTTGATTGGAGACTATGGGCCGGGCATGAAACCCCGGGAAGTGCTGATTTTCGTGTTGACGAAAATGGCGAAGTCTGGATGGATAAAGCACATGTGGCCGGGGCCATTATAGGAGCAACTATTGATATTGGTTCTGGCACATCTTCTTTCCATGTTGATATTGATGGAAACGTTTGGTCTGGTGCTGTGTTATATGCCGATGGCGTTTTTAAAATATCAAAAGACGGAATTGTGTCTTTAGATGATATCGTAGATGGTACTGGAGTAGGATCTCATAGTAAAGTGCTCACGACTTCTATTTCTGCAGGGAAAATTATTTTAACAGAGAATGGCGGTGTTACTGGGTCTTTACCAGAAGCAGCTGCGGCTCAAGGTGCCGCCGAAGCTGCTCAAGCCGATGCTACCACCTCGTTAAATGCTTTATCTGATATTGCAGCGGACACTAAAATTACTCCTGTTGAAAAGTTAACTATAAAACCAATTTGGGATGATATTGTTGTTGAAGGTACTGCTACTACGGGGACTATTCCTGTTCAGGCGACGGCATTTTCTGTGGATGACTCTGCTTTTGACACAGCGTATGCGGCATTAAATACCTATTTAAACACGACTATTAGTGTATTTGATAATATGGCAGCAACCACCAATATAACGAGGAGTGATTGGGATACTGCTTGGAAAAATTATTATGACGCTCGAACTGTCCTTTTAAACTCACTTATGGCGGCTGCAACAGGAGCGAGTCCACAAGCAGTGGCATGGTTAACTGATGCCGGAGCACTGGCTACAAAAAATGCCGTTGATTTAGCAACTGCCGAAGTAGCAAATAAAGTATTAGATAATATAGCAGATGGAGCAACTTATGCGAGAGTCTTGACTACTGATGTAACGGCGGGGCATATAATATTATCGGCTTGTGATGGTACTTTAGATGATATTGCAAACGGTTCAACTTATGGAAGAGTTAATGTAACTTCTATTTCTGCTGGAAATATTTTATTGGCATCCTGCTCCGGGGATTTAGATGATATTGCCAACGGTACTTATGGCAAAGTACTTACAACTGCAATATCCGCTGGAAAAATAGTTTTGACTTCAGCTGGAGTTACAGGAACTCTTCCAACGGCATTGACTATTGCTAAATGTACGGATGCGAATGCGGACCAAACTTCAGCGCATAATTGTGCTAATCCTGGAGATTATACTTCAGCACACGGACAAAATTTAGGTTGGATTATAGGCTCTACGGGCTCCCTAACTATTTCCTCTACGGGACAGTTAATAATTAATACCTCTAGCGGCCTGTCTGTTTCATCAGGTGCAGATATTGACATTGAATCCGGTGGTAATATAAATGTTAAGGGTGGTGGAGATATTGTTCTTATTTCTGCTGTAAGTAATCCTGGCGTTATAGAATTTAAGGGAGCAGGATCACCTTTTTATACAACAACTTTTGGTTCATATTTAGCGAATGGAGCAGACATTACGCTTTCACCGAACATATCAAACGCAGTATCGCTTAGTCTTGGGTTGAATGCATATAGATTTAGTGATATTTTTATATGGTCTAACAACCAAGTCAAGATTAGTTCTATTTACTCAGCAACAATTCAAGCATATTTACATACCAGAGCTACGTCAACTTACGCACAAACTGTTTTATACAATGAATGGGCAAACACTTTTTATTCTGTTCAGATGTATTCAAGTGCGGTACACAAAGCTTTTTCTCCAACGCCTGACGATACCATTTCTTTAGGTGTGACAGGTTATGGCTTCAAAAGTTTATTTTTAAGCGATAATTCAACAGTCACAACAGTAGCAGGACAAATAAGGTATAGAACAGGAAAATTATACTACTATGATGGCTCAGACGAAAGAGAAATATCTGTAGAAGCATTATAATTGAAAATTTTAATAATATTTTAATGAAAGGGAGATAGTGATGATAAAAATAACGAATGCATATTTTGAACAAATGGCGGGGAGTGAATTTGAGGCGATAATGAATAAGCCATGGGACATAACAACTTCATATCGCATTGCCGTTTTAGTCGGCGAATTGAGAGATAAGGCAAAACCTTACTTTCAGGCGAAGGATTCCTTAATGCGAAAGTATGGGGAAAAGGATGAAAAAGGGAAAATCGTTATTGGTGAGGGCGGCAATGTACGAATTAAAGATGTAAAGGCGTACACGGAAGAAATGAAAATATTACAGGAAATGCCTATAAAATTGGATCGAAAGAAGTTTGATTTGGTTATCAGCGAGGTCAAAAAGTATTTACCTGCGGGGATACCCCCAAAAGAATTACTTTTATTAATTCCATTATTTAATATCGTGGAGGGCAGTGATGGCTAATGTTAACATACATGAAGTTCCGGGAGGGGAACTTGTAACTCCGTTGGATGTCGATATCCTGGAAGTTGAGACAGATCCCTCAGGCACCCCGGTTAATAAATATAGTACCTGGGCAAATATCAAAGCTACTTTAAAGACGTACATGGATACTTTGTATGATACAAATGAAATTAATATAATCCATATCGGTAAGCATGGGAACGATTCTAATTCTGGTCTTACAAATAATGATGCAAAACTAACTTTTGCAGGTGCCCGTGCAGCTATTGTAACTGCTGGGGATGCCGCCGCAGATCATAGATATATTCTTTGGTGTGCAGATGCTGGAATATATAGCGAGGATCTTGTAGGTTTAGCTTATGTAGATATATGGGCTCCTCGTGCATCAATTAATACTTTAACGACTACCCATACAATAGTTGATGATGTTTCTTGGAAGATTGGTTCTGTAACCGCTCCAACAGGAGATAAAGCTTTTACTAAATCTGTTGGAACTGGCAGTGCAAGAATAAGAATAGCACACTTAAATTGTACAGGTACAGGCAACGGCATATTAGTAACTGCTGGTAGCCTTACTATTGATGCAAAGCAGATTAGTGTTGAGAACGGCTACGGTATCGGCGGGGCAAGTTCTTCAGGGCATATTCATGTTAACTGTACATATCTTCATATAACAGGAACCGGAACTGGCCTTGCTGCTATACTTGCCGATTGTATGATAACTGGTCAAATTGGTTGTCTCTCCAAAACTGGTGCGGGATCAGGAACTGGAATATATTTGGGTAATTCTACAGCGGTTATCAATTTATTAGTTGGCCGAATAGATACTACGGTTGCTTGGAATGTTTTAGCAGCCGGTACATTAAATATTCATTGTCCCAATGTATCTGGAACAAAGACTGAAACCGGGACGGTTAATTGGAATAATATTTCGGATGTGGCATATAATGAAGGTACGTGGAATGGTGTTACTACTATCGCTCCATCTAAAAATGCGGTTAGGGATGAATTTGAACTTAAAGCACCATTAGTTTCTCCGGCTCTTGTAACTCCTGCCCTTGGAACACCTTCAAGCGGTAATCTTGCAGCAACTATTCAGGCTGGGGCATTGTCTGCCCTCGATGTTCGAGACTTTATCCACGATGACGGTTCAGGCACCAACAACGTAATCTCTACAATGGCTTATATTCCTAAATTTGTTACCTCCGGTTGGCCACAAGCTGCACATAACGGATTGGAAATGGGTGGTTTCTGGTGCGATGTCTACAAAAACTCTTATCCTTCAGCAACTTCAATCGCAAGAGGAACTGCCGCTCCTGATACTCCAGGTGCTATGGCAGCCACTTCTCGGTCTGGCGTAACTGTCTGGGACGACATCTCATGGATCAGTGCAAGGATAGCCGCATCAAACCGAGTAATTAATGGCCGGGCATGTCATCTTTTAACACCATTCGAGAGAATGGCAGTACATAGCTGGATTATGAAATCTGGAAACTGGGGCAATGTGAGAGGAAATAACCATAACGGCAAAGACACTCGTGATGCTGATAATTGGGGGAACTATGGAATATTCGACCCCCTACAAGCCGCATACAGAACTCTTGCCGGTTCCGGCCCTGCCTCATGGTGGTCAGGTGGCGTTATCGGGCAGGGTATCCATGGACTGGTTGGCAATGTTTATGAATGGGAAGACTTGAGACTTGAATCAGGGATATTTCAGCCGAAGGCATATATCAATGATGCCGGATGCACTGCGGGAGATACGTTCCTTGATTATGACGACAACGCAAACGGAGATGGAGTTGATGTCTTCCAGCTAACGCCGGGTATTTATACTATTGACGATGGCGGAGATACCGAAGATGTCACGGTTACGAATGTCATAATCACTGGCCGATTTTCAGGACGGCTGATTTTGTCTGCCGGGATAGCAAACAATCATGCTGATAATATTCCATTTGCACTTAAAACAGCAGTGACCCTTGTTAATGGTGCTCAGGGCGGTAATTGGGTGGCGATAGGGAAACTCCTGGAGGATGCGACCGGCAAATATATGGCGCTGCCTGACGAGTCCGACACGACAACCCACGCCGCGACCCTGCTGGATTCCTGGTATCGGTATAATGCCTCCGACTCGCGTGCTTTGACACGTGCTGGCGTCTGGAGCGGTGCCACGGAGGCGCGGACGGGGTTGATCATGAGTACGAACAGTGCACCCCCGGACACGGGCAGCGGGGTCGGTTTTCGCGCAGCCTTGTCGGTTGGGAATCTGTAATCTGTGGGTCTGAAAATCTGTTTAGCCACGCGATAGCGGGGCGGAAAGGAAAGATGGAGAACTTAATTGTATATCAGAAGATGCTGGAGTTGTTGGAATATGGATATACCGCACTTCGGCAATTCCCGAAGTCTGAGAAGTTCGGGCTGGCAGCGGATATCAAGAACCAGATGTACGATGTTTTAAGGCTGATAATCGTGGTCAATAAGCGATACTACAAAAAGACTACTATGCAAGAGTTGGATATCTCACATGAGGTATTGAGGCGGCAGATTGAAATGGCCAAGAACCTTAAATTCTTACCATTTCGCAAGTATGGAATAATGATAGTCGCAGTCGATGAAATAGGCCGCCTGATTGGTGGCTGGAAAAAGAAAGTATATTAGGGGCTGGGGTTATGCGTGCTTTGAAACGTGCTGGCGTCTGGAACAATACCACGAAGGCACGAACGGGGTTGATCATGAATACGAACAATGCACCCACGAACACGAACAACAATATCGGTTTTCGCGCAGACTCGGATAAACGCCAGAAGCTGCAATCTCAAGAGGCTGCATCCAGTGCAATGTCCAAGGGAACCCCCGTCCATGTCGGCATAGGGTCGGCAAAACATCAAAATAGAGAAGGTCTGTTTGGTAGGGTTGCCGAAGACCAGGCCTTTTTCATGATCGGAGAAAGAATGGTACGACACGGCAATTTATACCATAAGATATATACTTTAGAGAACCTGTACGAGGCCTACCGGATTTGTCTGCGAGGCAAGCGGCTCAAGCGGGATGTGCTGCCATTCACGTTCGACTTGTCCAGAAACCTGCTCGAAATTCAGAGAGAACTAAAAGACAAGTCGTATCAGGTTGGCAAGTATTTCAGCTTCTATGTCTATGAACCCAAAAAACGCCTGGTGCAGGCATTGCCGTTCCGCAATAGGATTATACAGCAGGCGCTTTGCCTGGTTATCACGCCGTTGATAGAACGGTCATTTATCTCCGACACTTACGCCTGCATTAAGGGCAGAGGGACACATGCCGGATCGAGTCGCCTTCAGGAGTTCCTGCGCCCGGCCCGGAATAAATGGGAGAGTCCCTACTGCCTTAAGTGCGACATCGCGGCCTATTTCCCTTCGATTAACCATAAAATACTACTGTCCCTCTTTGAACAAAAGATCAAATGTCCGGAAACTCTCTGGCTGATCGAGAAGATCACTAACAGCAACGGCGAACAGACCGGCATCCCCATTGGAAACCTACTGTCGCAGTTGTCTGCGAACCTTTATTTGTCTACGCTCGATCGGTATATAAAAGAAAAACTCATGATCAAATATTATCTTCGCTACATGGACGATTTTTGCATAATACACGGAAACAAGGTCTATTTGAGCTGGCTGAAGGACGAAATTGCGGGAGTTCTGCGGGACAATTTGAAAGTGAAGTTTAACAGAAGGACAAGCATCTTTCCGGTCTCTCAGGGAGTTGACTTTCTTGGATATCGCACATGGGAAACGCACAAACTGCTGCGCAATAAATCAAAAAATCGTATGCGCCGGAAGTTACGCAGAATCCAGAGACTATACGCGCGAGATGAGATTGCCTTGCCGACAATCAACTCGATCATCCAAAGCTGGTTAGGCCATTGTAAGCATGCGGATACATATCGATTAAGGAAAAAAATATTAGGGGCCATTAGGTTCAAACGAATATATAATTGTGGAGGGGTGTAAAATGATAGAAATAAACAAAACAAGAGCAAAGAACAAGAATTATCAGTTTTGTTACATCACACTGACTGCGGATGGTGATGCTTGTCGGATGGTAGTTTCAACGCCTACTTTGGCCGGTAATGATTTACAGATATATTGTGATGCGCGGGAAGATGAATATAAAGTCAATGTCCTCGGTGCCATATATCCTGATGCAAAATGGCAGGATTCAGAAGGCAAGACAGACATTGAAAAGTTTGAGAACTGGATAGTTGCTGGGGCTATTAACACAGCTTGTCTTGATGAAGACAAGGAAGTGCCTGAGCAGGTGATTGAAAAAATAGCCTGGGTAGACATGTTTGGGGGACAGACTGATTTGGAAAAGCTGACTGATAGAGTGACTGCGCTGGAGACATCGGTAAGGCCGATATTGGAAAAATGATAGGGGTGGAATAAATTGAATCTCTGGGAAAGGTCATTAATGAGAAATGCAGATGCACGGCTTATAAGATTGGAAGAAACAAAAGAAGCAGGGACATTTGGTATGTTAATGAAAAATAATCAAATAATCTGCCTCACTCTTGAGCCTTACCATACGTTCATTGAAGCTGGAAAGATATATAATTGCCACAGAGCAAAATCAAATTCATTTGGTAATACATTTGAGATTGAGGTGACCGGGCATGCCTATGTTTATTTCCATTGG
>Ga0307928_10004534_pt1 | contig 10538 bp, 9 predicted proteins | sample AceLakmetagen232_FD_201815 | JGI IMG/M metagenome (GOLD analysis project Ga0307928, IMG submission 201815) | Saline water microbial communities from Ace Lake, Antarctica - #232 | ecosystem: Environmental > Aquatic > Non-marine Saline and Alkaline > Saline | place: Antarctica: Ace Lake...
TTATTACAGTATCGTTTGGTTCTGGGTTTACTTGGGGAGCAAATTTAATAAAATTTTAGCTTGGAGTTAAAAATGGATCCTAAAAATATATTAAAAAGCGACAAGAATTACATTAAAGTATTGATTGTTTCTACAATAATTATTTTAATAATGTTAATGATTCCCAGAGAGAAATCTTTTTTATCATCTTATCAAGTAGGGGAAATCACCAGAGAACCAATAATCGCACCGTATGATTTTGATGTTTTAAGGCCTCAATCTAAGATAAATAAAGAACGAGAAGAAGCCATAAAAAATGTTCCTGCCGTTTTCGATAAAAACAACGCACGCCCACCTGTTCAAGAGAAAAATATAAGTAACTTTTTTGATCTTACGATATCATTAAGAAAAATTAATAATAATTTAACTCTTAATAAGAGGGAAAAAGAACAATACAAATATTCACCTGAAAAATTACAAAAAATTAATAAAGAAATAGAGACAGATAGTATAGCTTTTGAAAAAATAATTAAAAAATTTAAAGACCAATATATAATTGATATCACCAATTCTCCATTTAATGAATTGTACAAACCTACCGATAATAAGACAATTAATTTAGAAACCATTAAAAATGAATTGATAACTACTGCTTCATTTTTATATAAAAGTGGAATAGTTGATATTCCAAAAGATTCTATTAAGTCAATCCAAATAGCGATTTCCGAATCGGGTGAAGAAAAAATATTACAAAAGGAAATTATATATGACAGAGCCGGTGCTGTAGAAATTGCATCACAAAAAATATACTTAAAATTCAATGATTTTAGTCACAATAAAAAACAATTAATATCTCGTTTATCAAAATTGTTTATCGATTCTAATTTAATTTATGATAAAGAAAGAACAAAAAAGCGTCAACAAGATGTTTTAAACAGAATACCATTAGTGGATGAGAAAATTTTAAAAAATGAGAAAATAGTTGGTGCTAACACAAGAATTACTAAGGATATTTTTAGAAAATTATATTCTTTAAATAAAGCTGAATCAATCAAACATACTAATTCAATGGGATTGGAATATTTTATTTCTTTAGTTGGCGATTTTATTATCATTATTATTATTTATTCACTATTTATTATATTTTTATTCAACTATAGAAAAAACATTTTAAAAAACAATAAATTATTTATACTGATCGCACTCTGTCAAATAATCGTGATATTGTTTGGATTTCTTATTACAAAAATTTCATTCATAACAATTATTTCCTTTCCAATAATAATTTCGGCCATGTTAGTAACAATATTTTTTGACGAAAGAACAGCAATTTTTAGTTCTATAATAATTCTTCTTTTAATGTCTTTTGTTTTTGGTAATCATTTTAAATTTTTGATCATTCACTTATTACCTACTATGATAGCAATAATAACCGTCAGAAATTTGAGAAATCGAGATCAAATATTCCGCCCAATAGGTTGGGTTTCTCTTGGATATATTATTACCGTATCGGGTTCATATTTTATTTTCCTATTCTCTTATTTTGACCTTTTTACAGAGATTGCATTTGCATTTGGAAATGTACTTTTGTCAGTTTTAATTACTTACGGATTGGTCAACTTGTTTGAAAAAATGTTTGACATTACCACTGATATTACATTGTTGGAATTATCGGATCTAACTCATCCAATATTAAAAGAACTATCATTAAAAGCTCCCGGAACATTTAACCATTCAATTACGGTGGGAATGTTAGCTGAATCTGCGGCAGAAGAAGTTAAGGCAAATAATTTACTGGCAAGAGTTGGTGCATATTATCATGATATCGGTAAAATACCAAAAGCCGAATATTTTATTGAGAATCAAAATGATGGTAAAAATAAATTAGATCTATTAAAACCTCGTATGGCAGCAAAGGTAATTATTAATCATGTTAAAACAGGTCTAGAGATGGCACAAAAATATAAACTACCTCAAAAGATAAAGGATTTTATCAGCACTCACCATGGAACAATGACAGTAGCATATTTTTATAACAAAGCACAAAATAACGAAGATTCTAAAGAAATTGATGAAAGTGATTTTAAATATAATGGACCAAAACCATTTACAAAAGAAACAGGTATAATAATGATCGTTGAAGCAATTGAAGCCGCTGTAAGATCTTTAAAAAATCCAACTTATTTGGATATAGAAGATATTTGCAATAAAATAATCAAAAAACGATTAAATGAAAACGAATTAGAAAACTGTCCATTAACATTTGCAGATTTAACGAAAATAAAAAAAGCTATTTTACCAAAATTAAACAGTATGTATCATAAAAGAATTGCATATCCCGATGATAAAGAAAACAAATTAACCAAAGATGAAGAAAGCGAATCAACAAATCAACATTCTTAATGAGTTAAACGGTGATTTGCCATTAAAAAATAAGGCAATAAAAACAATCGTTGTTGTAGTTTTGGAACATTACAAGATTTATTCTTATAGCATAAATGTTGTAGCCGTTGGTGACGAAACATTAAGAAAAATGAAAAAAAAATATTTCAATAAAAATTTATATACAGATGTTATATCATTCTTATTAGAAAAAAATAGTAATTTTATTGAAGGTGAAGTTTATATTTGCCCTAAAGTAATAAAAGTAAATGCCCCAGAATATGCAAGTTCCTTTAAAAAAGAATTTGCAAGAGTCGTGATCCATGGCATTTTACATTTATTAGGATACGAAGACGAAACAGATGAACAGAAAAAGGAAATGCGTAACACGGAAAATAAATTTTTAAAAGAGTTGAATTATGACAATTGATACAAATTTCATTCTCGAAATAATTGGTTTCTTAATTTTAATTGTTTTATCCGGACTATTTTCAAGCAGTGAAACCGCTTTTTTAAACTCGCAAAAACAAGAATTAAAAAGCCTCTCAGACAATGGCTATAAAAAAGCAAAATATGTTCTAAAACTACTTCAGACACCAAAATATTTATTGATCTCTATTTTAATTGGAAACACTGTTGTAAATATATCAATTTCTGTTCTATCGGTGATAATTGCCTATGATATTGCTGTAAGTTTTTCATTGGGGAAAATTGGAATTGTATTAATTCAAATTATTGTTTTAACATTTGTCATATTGATCTTCGGTGAAATATTACCAAAAATAATTGCTATTCGTTCATCAACAAAACATAGCATAAGAATGAGCAGTTTTATTAAGATCATATATATAATATTTTGGCCATTAACCTGGTTCTTTTATCATTTAACCAATGCGATCAAATTAATGTTTAGTGTCAAAAGTGAAAACATAATTAAGACAGAAGAAGATTTCCATACGCTTGTGGAAATTGGAGAGAGCAAGGGAACCATAAGAAAAAAAGAAAAGAAAATGATAAAATCATTGATGAAATTTTCCAACACCGTTTTAAGAGAAATAATGATACCACGTCCTGACATTCAAGCAATAAACATCAATAGAGGATTACCCTTTGCTTTAGAATTCATTAAAAAGCAATCCTATTCAAAATTTCCTGCATATAAAAACAATCTTGATAATATAGTTGGATTTATATTCACTAAAGATGTACTGCCATATTTTGACAATGACGATATCAACATTTCATTGAACTCTATCATCAGACCTGTTCTTTATGTACCTGAAAGTAAGAAGGTATCCAAAATGCTTCGGGAATTTCAAGATAGAAAAACAAAAATAGCAATTGTCATTGACGAATTCGGCGGAACCAGCGGAATGATCACTTTAGAAGATATTTTAGAAGAGATCTTAGGCGAAATTCAAGATGAACATGATAATGAAACAGCTCCTATAAAATATCTAAATGATGGGGATATTTTAGTTAAAGCAAGTATAAACTTGGAAGATCTAAGCAAAGAATTATCCATATCATTTCCGGAAGGAAAAGATTACGATACATTAGCTGGATTCATTATGGACAAATTAAATAAAATCCCAAGCAGATCAAATGAATTCAATTACAATAATTATAAATTCATAGTTGAAAAAATGGAAAAGCGACGAATAATAGATATAAGAATTAAACAAATAAAGCAATAATAATTTAAAATTTAACAACAAATATATTTAATTGTATATTCATTAACAATTTCTTATATTACAGCGAAAAATAAAGGAGATTTTCAATGGGCGTAATGAACAAAATGAGAAATAACATGAAGATAATACTTTTAGTAGTTATCTTTGCATTTATATTAACAATCGTATTTAGTTGGGGGATGGGTGGTTTTAAAGGTAAAAAAGGCCAAAATCTCATTGGAAAAATAAATGGTACAAAAATAACTACCAACCAATATTTTAATGCATTAAATGAACAGAAAAAAAAGTATCGTGAACAAAAAGGACAAGAACTGTCTTTACAAGAGCAAGAACAGATAAATGATAGAGTTTGGGAATCAATAATAAGTGAAGTTCTTTGGCAAAATGAAATAGCAAAACGAGAATTGACAGCTGACGGCGATGAAATTTATTTCTATTTGGAATCAAATCCACCGGAATTTTTACGCAGGCATGAAGCATTCCAAACAGATGGAAAATTTGATATTAATAAATATCTAGAAGCACTTCATAATCCACAAGGCGATGAATGGATTCCAGTAGAAAATTATGCCAGATCTACAATCCCATATATCAAATTAAATAATTTTATTACATCAACTGTTTTTGTTAATGAAACCGATGCATTTGAAGAATATTCATATAAAAATACTAAGTATAATATTAATTATTTGTTAATACCAACAGAGTTATTCGATAATGATCCTATCGAAATTAATGACAAGGATATTAGTGAATATTATGAAAAAAATAAAATTGAAAAATATTTTATACCAGCGAAAAGAGTAATTCAGTATAAAGTATGGGATGTTAAACCTTCGCAAGAAGATACTACTTTGCTAATGAATGATATTGAAAATATTAAATTAAGATATAATGAGGGTGAAAAATTTAAAGATTTGGCTAGGATCTTTTCACAAGGCCCTTCTGCTGATCAGGGTGGTGACCTAGGATATATTGAAAAAGGTCAAATGGTGCCGAGTTTTGAAAAAGCAGCTTTTAATGCTCCTTTAAACAAAATTGTTGGACCGATTAAAACCCGTTTTGGCTATCATTTAATTTTAGTTACCGATAAAAAAATAGAGAACGGAACAAAAAAATTCAAAACATCACATATTTTGTTAAAAATAAGCCCAGGCCCAAATACGATTGATAATATGCTAAGTGAAGCTCGTATTTTTAGCTATGATGCAAAAGATTTAGGTTTCCAAAAAGCATTAATAGAACATTCATATAATGCAGATACTACAATTGGTGGTTTCACCCAAACTTCATTTTTCTTTAAGAAGATCGGTTATTTCCCTTACTTATCGCGATGGACTTTCAAAAACGAAATTGGGACAGTATGTGATCCACTTCAATTAGAAGGAAAAGGAGGAGAAATTGTAGTCGCTCAAATTCTGAAAGAAATCCCTGAAACATATAAACCAATAGATAAAGTTAAACAATCAATTATTTCTACACTTGAAAAAGATGAAAAGAAAAAGCTAACTTTAAAATTAGCAAACAAATTTCATAAGGAAATTTTAAGTAATAAAAGTAATTTAAATTTATTTGCAACAAAAAATAAAGATGTTGAATATTTCAAAAACACTAATTTCTCTTTAGATGATCCGCCTATTCCATTTATGAATAATAATATTTTTGCTCAGGTAATAAAAGCCATGGAAATTGGCCAAATTTCTCCACCTATAGAAGTATATAACGGATATTGCATAATTGAGAAAATAAATTCCAATGTCAATAAAACTGAATTTGAGGCGTCAAAAAGTTCCGAAATTGAACAGCTATTACGAGAAAAACAAACCAAAGAGGCAGAAAAATGGCAAAAGCACCTAAAAGAAGAGGCAAAAATAAAAGATTATCGTTCTGATTATTTCTAATTTATTAGAAAACATATTCCGTATAAAAATAAAAAAAACAGTGAAAATTCATTCACTGTTTTTTTATTTTGTTTTTAATTTATATCTAATTAAATTAGTTGTAAATCTTAAAAGAGAATGAAATGATAAAAAATATTTTTACTGAACAATTACAAAAAGCATATAAGGAAAAACGAAGATTAGTTGCTCCGTTGATCGGCGCCCCCGGTCTCAATATTACTGAATCTACTATAAAACTCGCTCAACAAAATTATGGAGAACACTTTAAAGCATTAAATGCAATAGCAAAAACTTTTAGTCCTGATATAATTTTTCCATTGATGGATCTTTCGGTTGAGGCAAATGCCATCGGTTGTTATACACTTTTTCCAAAAAAAGAGAGTGCCACAGTTGTGAAGGAACATTTTGATGATGATAAAATTACCAGATTGGAAAAAATAAATATTGCTTACGATACACGACTTTTAGGATATGTTGAAACTGTAAAATTGATGAGTATTAACTTGCCAAAAAACATAATGCGTGGAGCTTATGTAGCCGGCCCATATTCCCTGTCTTCATTGATGATCGGTGCAGAAGAAGCCGCTATGGCAACCGTAACAAATGAAGATTATCTTAAACGAATCTGCGATATTGCCACCGAACGAATTCAAAAATATATACACTTATTAATTGCTGCCGGTGTGCAGATCATTTGCATTTTAGAACCTACAGCCGTCTTGCTTGGACCTGACCAATTTCAACAATTTTCTGCAAGTTATATTTACTATATAAATGAAAGTTTAAAATTTACTGGCGTTACAACGATGTATCATGTTTGTGGAAACACTACACATCTCATTGAAAATATGAGTCAAACAGGCGTAGATATATTAAGTTTAGATTCAGCTCATGTAGGAGTCGATCTCCCTGCTGTAGCAAAACAAATACCACAAGAAACTACTATTTTAGGTAACATTAATCCCACTGGAAGTATTCTCACAGGAAGTCCAGCTGATGTAAAATCCGAGGTTAATTCTTTACTTGATAGTATGGATCCATATCCGAATTTTATTTTAGGTACTGGTTGTGATCTTCCTCAAGATACACCAATTGAAAATATTCATGCATTTATGAAAGCGGGAAGAAATTATCGGATTAAATAAATATTTTAATATCACTTTAATTTTTTATCAATTTGCTTTTTAACATTATCCTTCAATATTTTTTCCCCCTTATCTTTTATCACTTCTATTTTTTCCTTTCCGTGCTTGATAATGTCTTCTTTTGTTGTAGGAATTTTTTGACCGGTAATATATAGATAACCAGCATATAATCCAATCAGTATTAATAATGGAATTAAAAGTTTAAACAACCTTTTCTAATACTATATTAATTTTAGAAATAAATTCTTTATCGCTTCTTGATCTTTTTGCGGCGCGATAATTGGCACCAACAGAAGTTCCACTCTTTATCAATTGATATGCAATGACATTTGTTGCTTTAGTTTTTGGTAATTGTTCCACCAAATCAATAACATCTAATGAAAAGTGAAATGTCCTATCTTTTAAATCTGTTTTCATAACTTCTAACTTCTAACCTCTAACTTCTACAATCCACCCGTGAGTATCTTTGATCTTCCCATATTGAATACCGGTTATAGTATCATATAATTTTTGTGATTTTTTACCGATCTTTCTGTCATTCACAATAATGGATTTGCCTTTATAAAACATCTCCCCAACCGGTGAAATAATTGCAGCAGTCCCAATTCCAAATGCTTCTTGAAGTTTACCATTTTTTGACACTTCAACAATTTCTTCAATTTCAATTCTTCTCTCCTCAACTTTCCAACCCCATTCACGAGCGATCGTCAATGCACTGTAACGAGTTATTCCGGGCAAAATTGTCTTTTGTTCCAATGTCGGTGTTACCAGAACATCATCGATAACAAACATTATATTCATTGCACCCACTTCATCAACATAACGATGCTCTTTACCATCTAACCACAATACTTGAGAAAATCCTTCATCTTTCGCTACCTTAGTTGCATATACACTAGCGGCATAATTAGCAGCTGCTTTTACTTCACCCAAACCACCTTCGACAACACGAGAGAATTCTGTTTCCACTTTGATTTTAATCGGATTTAATCCTTCTGCATAATAAGAAGCAACAGGTGAAGCAATTATCATAAATCTGTAAGTAGAAGATGCTCTTAATCCCAACATTTCATCTGTCGCAATTAAAAATGGTCGCAAATAAAGTGATTCTCCCCACTTTTCGGGAATAAAATCTTTATCTATTTTTATTAATTCTTTTAACCCATTCATAAAATCATCTTCATTCACTTGAGCCATTGCCATTCTCTTTGCCGATCTGTTCAAGCGAGCAATATTATCTTTTGGACGGAACATGCGGATCTTACCATCTATACCTTTGAAAGCTTTCATTCCTTCAAAAATACTTTGTCCATAATGCAAAGTGATGTTTGCCGGACTCATTGGGAATTTTTCAAATGGTACGATTTCCGGTTCTTGCCATTTACCATTTGTATAATCTTGCATATACATATGGTCGGAAAAATATTTCCCAAAAAGCAAATTGTTATAATTAATTTTTGACTTCCCACTTGTCTTCACTTTTGTAATTTTCATCTGTTTTCCTCCCTTTTGTTTCTCTATTTTTTAAATTATTTGTTCAATTTGTTATATACATTTTGAAATAATGTTTCTCTAAAATCTTTATTGTCAATAATATCGTCTTCATTCATATTCACTGTAAGTGTATTAATTTCTCCGGTTTTTTCTAAATTTGAAATCCATCTATCATAGTGAATATTCAATAGATGCAAATATTCAAGATCAATATTTTTTTCGTAATCTCTGCCTCTGGATTTTATATGATCAATTAAAGTATCTGTTGACGCTTTCAAATAAACGATCAAATCCGGTTTCTTCAAATATGAGGTCATTTCATTAAAAAGCTCATTATAATTATCCCAATCGCGTTTAGACATGTTCCCAATTTCATAAATACTACGAGCAAATATTTGGGCATCTTCATAAATCGTTCTATCTTGTACAATTGTTTGTGTAAGTGATGATATTTTTTTCTGAACTTGAAATCTTTTCGACAAGAAGAATATTTGCAAGTGAAAACTCCACTTCTTCATTTCTTTATAAAAATCTTCCAAATAGGGATTATCAATTACAATTTCAAAATGTGGATCCCAATTATATTTTTCACAGATCATTTTGGTAAATGTCGTCTTCCCTACTCCAATATTTCCTGCTATACCGATATAATAATTTTTCATTTTGAAATGTTACCCTATTTTGCCTTCTAAATAATCTACATTTCCATCAATAATATAAACATTTGAAAATTCATTTACGAGTGATTTTTTACTTTTTGTTCTTACTTTTAAATAATGCTCACTTAATCCTGAAAGATAAGTCCCATCATATTTTTCCCATAGAATAGACACATCTTTTCCAAAAAACCTTTTAATGTATTCGTTTTTTAGAATAACTTCAAGTTTTCTTAGTTTTCTACTTCGTCTTTTTTTCAAATTTTCGTCAATTTGATCCGGCATTAAAGCTGCCGGCGTTCCCTCTTTTCTTGAATATCTGAAAATGTGCAAATGATTAAATCCTACCTTTTTAATAAATTCGTATGTTTCATTAAATAACTTTTCGCTCTCTCCGGGAAATCCTACAATCACATCGGTTCCAAGTGAAACATTAGGTATGTTTTTTCTAATAAAATTTACTTTTTTAAAAAAATCATCGGTTAAATATCGTCGTCTCATTCTTTTTAAAATTTCATCAGAACCGGCTTGTAAAGATAGATGAAAATGTGGAGCGATTATTTTTGAATTTGCAATATGTAAGATCAATTCATTCGATAGCGAATTTAATTCTATAGAAGAAATCCTAATTCTCTTAATTCCATCAATTTTCTCAATCTCTCTGACCAGATCAATTAACTTTTTCCCCTTATAAAAATATGAACCAATATCAATTCCGGTAAGCACAATTTCTTTAAATCCATTTTTTACAAGATCTGTCGCTTCTTTTACAGAATCATTAAAATTTCTACTTGTCGGCAATCCACGAGCATAGGGAACTATACAATAACTGCAAAATTTATCACAACCGGTCTGCACTTTTAATATTGCACGTGTTCTTTCGGTCGTGCTTGTAAATTCTTTTTCAAAATATTCATTGTTTTCAATCGTATCAACTGCAATTTTCTGATCATCATCTTCATCACATTTTCCCAAATATTCTAATATTTGAAATTTCTCTTTATTTCCAAGTATAAGATCAATCTCCGAAATATTTTTTAATTTCTGCCAATATACTTGTGAATAACATCCGACTGCAATTATTTTTCCATCAGGTGAAATCCGCTTTGCCTGTCGAATAATGTTACGACTTTTTTTTGCAGCTCGATTTGTTACAATGCAAGTATTAATAATCGTTATATCAGATAATTCACCATAAGGAATAACTTTATAGCCATTCTGACCAAATTCATTTTCAATTGCACTTGTTTCGGATTGATTTAATTTGCAACCAAGTGTATAAAA